>Ga0308414_1000128_pt1 | contig 44246 bp, 38 predicted proteins | sample HotsprSampleOS50_FD_205667 | JGI IMG/M metagenome (GOLD analysis project Ga0308414, IMG submission 205667) | Hot spring phototrophic mat microbial communities from Octopus Spring, Yellowstone National Park, Wyoming, United States - 20090730_OS50 ... | reverse complement strand
GGTGGTTGGGGAAGTGGGGGCAGTAGTGGCGGGGGAGGCAGGTGCAGAACGGTAGGAGTCATTATAGCCGATGGGCTGATAGAGGGGAGGAGTGGAAGGGGTGGAGACGGGGGTGGAGTATGGTTGGTAAGAAGGAGGAGGAGCGGCGGGTGTGGTATCAGTGTAAGCGTACTGCTGGCGTTCGAGTTGTTGGATGCGGGCGGCGTATTCGCGGAGGAGCTGGTCTTTGCGTTGGAGCTCGGCGGAGAGGTCGTAGGAGGGCGAAGCGGGCGGAGCGGTGCGCAGAGAAGCCTCGAGTGCGGCGATTTGCTTATCTTTAGCGAGGAGCTGGCGATTGAGCTCATCAATAAGTTCTTTAAGATTGGCATCAGAGGAGCGGGAAGGGGAGGAAAGAGGGGCAGCGGAGGCGGCGGCTTCGAGCTGAGCGATTTTTGCATCGCGGCGGGCGAGGAGGGCTTTTTGCATTTCGATAGTTTGCTGCATTTTGGTGATTTCTTCAGAGAGATCGGGGAGGCCGGCGCGTGCGGCGGATTGAGCGGCGGCAGCGGAGCTAGCGGACGATTGGAGCGCGTCGAGTTTACGTTTAAGCTCGGCGTTTTCGGAGCGCAAGGCGATGAGTTGGGCGGAAGAGGCGTCACCGGTTGGGGAGAGAATGATACCGCGCTGGGCTTCAGCGAGCTGTTGGCGGACGCGGACAAGTTGTTCAGCGTTTTGCTGGGCGGTGCGTTCGATATTTTGGACACTGGCGCGCCACTGGTCGGCTTCTTTACGGGCGTCGGCGAGCATCTGGGTGAGTTCGCGTTCGCGGTCGGTGGGAGCATAGGAAGGGTTGGAGAAGACGTCCGCGATGTCTTTGAGGTTGCCGGCCTTTTTGAGGCGTTCAGCGAGGCTGTCGCGTTCTTGGGCGAGTTGATCAACTTTGTCTTGGAGTTCGGTGTTGGCGGTTTTCAGTTTGCGCAATTCATCTTTGAGGTCATTGAGGGCACGTTCGTGCTGTTGGGCGAGGTTTTTTTCGCGAGCGGAGAATTCGCGCTGGAGTTGTTCGCGTTCTTTGGCGATGGCGGCGGAGACGAGTTCGGAGGCGGCAGCGGGAGTGGCGGGGGCAGCTGGTTTAGCGGGCGAGCCTGCGGGCTGGCCAGCCTGCTCGGCGGCGAGGGCACGGACGTCTGCGAGCCAGTTTTGAGCGAGTTGTTTCATGCGGGGGTCTTTAGTGACTTGGAGATACTTTTGATACCACTCGATGGCGTTGTTGTAATCGCCGGCGCTTTCGTAGATGCTGGCGAGGTCGAGGTAGGGGTCTTCGAAGGTGGGATCGAGTTCGATGGCGCGGCGGAGGTATTGGAGGGCGGATTCGGTTTGATCGGCGTCCTTGAATTCGAGGGCTTGTTTGTAGACGCGTTCGGCGCGGGAGGGGGCGCGTTTGCAAGAGGGGCAGGAGAGGAGCAGCAGGAGCACGAGGAGGAGCGAGAGGGGACGCATGGTGATGAACCTTGTGTAAAGATTATTGAGCTGCAGCAAGTTTTTCGATGCGCTCGCGAACGGTAGTGCTATAAGCATCATTGGGCATCAGGTCAAGATATTGAGCATAGTTTTCGATGGCGTTAGAGCGGTCGAGCAGGCGCTCGTAGACCATGCCGAGAGCGAGGTAAGCCTTGGCGTAGCGGGGGTCTTTTTCGAGCGCGGTTTTAAAATACTGAATACTGCCGGTAAAGTTGGTTTGGCGGACGGCGATAAGGCCGAGATTGTAAAAGGCATCAGGATAGGAGGGATTAAGGCTGATGGCAGTTTCGAACATGCGGCGGGCTTCGGAGAGGTTGAGGGAATCGTCGCGCATGAAGCGGGCGCCGGCGGCGAGAGCGGCGTCATAGCTTTCAGGAGCGGTCGTGGCTTCAAAGGCGCGCTGGCGCTGCGCGGCTTCGGCGCGGCGCTGTTGTTCGAGGGCGCGGCGCTGTAGTTCTTCTTGCTGCTGGCGGCGGAGGCGCTCGGCGTCTTGGCGGTCATACTGTTCACGCAAGGCATTGCGGTGGGCGAGGACTTGTTCGAACTGGGCATCGTCTTTGCAGAGTTCGAGGAAGCGGTCGAGGTGTTTGATGGCGAGATTAAGGTCTTGGAAATACTTTTCGTAGATATCGGCGATATCGCGGTTATAGCGGGCGCGTTGAGGATCGGCCTCCAGGGCAAGACGGTAGTATTTCAGGGCTTCCTTGGGGAGATCGTTGAGCAGCGAGACACGGGCTTTGGATTCGTAGTAATCGGCTTGGGTGACGCGTTGGGGAGGAGGGACGGCATTGGTGGGGAGAGCGGCAGAGGGAGGAGGAGATGCGGTGGGAGTGAGCGCAGCGAGGAAAGGGTTAGAGGTAATGGCGGTGCGGAGTTTGTCTTCGAAGTACTGGGCATCGGCGCGCGCGGCGTCTGGGTTGAGGCGTTTGAGGAGGTCGTAAAAATAGCGTGTTTTGGCCATATTACCGAGCTGATCGCGGTAGAGGGCGGCGGCGCGGCGGACGATGCGGTCATTTTTTGGATTGAGCTTGTGGGCTTTTTCGTAGGCGGCGGCGGCGCGTGGCCATTGGGCGGTGCGTTCGTAGCAGAGAGCGACAGCGCCGTAGAGGTGATCGCTTTCGAGGCCGAGGGAAGCGGCATAGAGGAAGTTGTCGGCGGCTTGAGCGAATTCGCGGGCTTGGAAGAACACGTTACCGAGCTTGAGGTAGACGGCTGGATTGTAGGGATCAAGGGAGCGGGCGTGAGCGAAGCAAAGGATGGCGGAGGTCCAGTCGTTGGTGCGAGCGTAGTAGGTGCCGAGGCCGAGCCAGGCGAGGGCGTTGGTGTTGGCGCTGAGCTTGAGGGCGCTGGAGAATTCACCGGCGGCGTAGGGGAGCCAGCCGAGGCGGAGATAAGTGGAGCCGAGGCTGACGCGAATGCCGTCATGCTGGCGGAAGTCGCGGGAGCGTTTAAGGCGGTAGTAGAGATAGGCGGCGCGGGGGAAGTCGCCGGCTTGGAAAGCTTGGTCAGCCTCTTTGAGGATGAGAAGAGGTGAGGGCTGGCGGGCACAGGCGGCGAGTAGCAGGAGGGCGAGGGAGCAGACGAGTGTATGGAAACGGCGTGGCATGGCGGGGAGTCAGAAGGAATGCCGTGGTGAGGGGAATGAGCCGGCGCGGACGTCGCGGGCGAAGGCGGAAACCGCGCGGACGGCGTCGGCGCGGAAGTGTGCGTAGAGTTTGACGAACTTCTTGGGCGGCTCGAACCAGCCGAGGAGATCATGGGTGACGAGGATTTGGCCATCACAGGCGTTGCCGGCGCCGATGCCGATGGTAGGGATTTTGAGTTCGTTGGTGAGTTGGCGTGCGAAGGCGCGGGGAACGCATTCGAGGACGAGGGCGAAGACGCCGGCGTCTTGGAGGGCGAGGGCTTCAGCGCGGACGGCATCAGCGGACTGGGGGGAGCGGGCTTGGACTTTGTAGCCGCCGAGCTGGAGGACGGATTGGGGTTTGAGGCCGACATGGCCGAGGACGGGGATGTGCGCGCGGACGATTTTTTCGACGGCGGGAATGACATCCATGCCGCCTTCAATTTTGACGCCATCGGCGCCGGCTTCTTTGATGAAGCGGCCGGCATTACGGAGGGCGTCGTCGGGAGAAATTTCGTAGGAGAGGAAAGGCATATCGGCGACGACGGGGAGTGAACGGGCACCGCGCACGACCATGCGGGTGTGATAGATCATCTCGTCCATGGTGACAGGGAGGGTGGAGCGGTGACCGGCGATGACATTGGCGAGGGAATCACCGACGAGAAGAAAATCGAGGGGGCAGTCGGCGAGCCAGGAGGCCGTCAACCAATCATAGGCGGTGAGGGCGACGATTTTATCGGCGCCATGTTTGCGCGCCGCCAGCGCGGCAAGCGAGCGAGCGGGCGTGGGTTGTTGTGATGGTAGTGCAGTCATCTGCAAGTATATATTGTATCAAAAGAGGGCAGAATTGAAAAGTGAGCGAAATGCAGCAGTGGCACAAGCTGTAGGATCGTAAGGCAGTGGGGATCATGGGCAGACGAAGGCGATGGCAGCCGGCGCGTGTGGTTGTGCGACGGCCGCCGCTCTGCGTCACCCAGGGAAGAGCGTACCGCGGCCGAGGACGTTGCCGGGATCGAGTGCGTGCTTGATGGCACGCATTTCGGCCATGCCGGCTGGGCCGAACATGGCGGCCAGGAATGCGGTTTTGAGCTTGCCGATGCCGTGTTCGGCGGCGACCGTGCCGCCCAGCGCAATGGCTTTGTCCGCAAACGCGCGATAGAGCAGTTTGGCGCGTGCGAGTTCTTCCTCGTTACGCGGCATGATGTTGACGTGCAAATGATTGTTGCCGATATGGCCGAAAATGACGTACTGCAGGCCAGCCGTGTCAAGCTGGTGGTGGTAGAAGGCCATAATCTCGGCGAGTTGGTCATCGGGGACGGCGAGATCAGTGGCGATTTTGTGCAACGACGGCAAGCTGCGTTTGCGCTCGCCGATGATCTGATTGATCGTCTCTGGCACGGCGTGGCGGAAGAGTTTCATTTTTTTGATTTCGGCTTCTTCGAGGCCGGCCCAAGCGGTATCGGTTGAGCTGCCACAGCAGATGAGGTACTGTTCAAGTAACGCAAAGGCGTCGTCAAGTGCGCCGTCGTGATAGGCGAGCTCCGTATAGATTGCAGCGCCGGCGTCAGGAATTTCTGGAATGGCAGTATCGCCCGGTGTGCGCCGTTCGCGCAAGAGTTGCAGGGCCGACGCGCCAAAGAACTCGAGCGCCTCTACATCAAGGGCGCCGGCGCGGATGCCTGCGCGGACTTCATTCACGAAGTGGACTGCTTCAGCTTCGTCTGGGAAAAATGCCATGATGCTGAGACGTTCTTTGGTGCGCGGCAGCAGGTCGAGTTCGATTTCGGAAATAATGCCGAGCGTGCCTTCACTGCCAATGAAAAGATCAATCAAATCCATATCGGGCGCGGCGAAGTAGCCGGCACAATGTTTGGTGTTGGGCATGCGGTAGCTGGGGACAGGAATAGCATAGGAGCGCCCGGTGGAAACGGCGATGACGCTGTCAGGAATCGTAAGGACACCGTTGAGCGCACGGACCGCGCCGCGGGGGATGTCGAGGACAGCGCCGTCGGCCAGCACGAGGCGCAGGCGGCGGACGGAGGCGCGGGTGGCGCCGTATTTGAAGGTGCGGGCGCCGGAGGCGTTGGTGGCGACGGAGCCGCCCACGGTGGCGGACATTTCAGTGGGATCGGGCGGATAGAACAGGCGCAGATTGCGGCTGCGGGCGAGCTGGACGGCGGCGCGTGCGTCATCAGGCCATACGGGCTCGTAAAAACGAAAAAGGTTCTCGGCGCTTTCTTGCACGCCGCACAAGAGCGCGCCGGGCTGGCACACCAGCGACCAGGCATCGCGCGCCGGATCATGCTTCAATGCAGTAAGCATGGTCATTTTGTCGAGCGAGAGGATCATGCCGCCGCAGAGAGGGACGGAGCCGGCGACGATGCCCGTGCGCGCGGCGGAAACGGTGACGGGCCAGCCGTGGCTGCGCGCATCGGCCAGCGCGGTGCGGATGTCCTCTTCGGAACGCGGCCAGACGAGGGCGTCGGCGCCCGGCGCGGTGACGCGCGATTCGTCGCGCAGATAATCCGGGAACTCAGCCACAATACGTGCAGATGTATCAATGCGTTGCATGGATGAGGTGCATTATAGCAAAAAAGGGATGCGAGAGACAAATGCACTGCCGCAGTCCACAACTCCACACCTGGCCGCCGCATCCAAGAATCCTAATGGTTCATAGATCCGGCGACTAGCGACATAGGCGTGGAGGGGCAACGGCCGCGGTGCCCTTTTAGTCTGCGAGCAGAAGGCCGCCGGGGCCGGCGGCCCTCCACAAGAATTGGAGCATAGGGCCGCCGAGGCCGGCGGTGCTCCACAAGAATTGGAGCATAAGGCCGCCGAGGCCGGCGGTGCTCCACAAGAATTGGAGCATAAGGCCGCCGGGGCCGGCGGTCCTCCACAAGAATTGGAGCATAGGGCCGCCGAGGCCGGGGGCCCTCCTTAGTTGCCGGATTCAAGGGGTCCTATGCAGTTGTGGAATCGGGGGTGATTTGGTATAATTTGGCATTATTGAAATTAGACAGGTAACCATCATGAGAACATGACCATGGCGAAAACGTACAAGATTGCGGCGATAGGCGGGGATGGAACAGGGCCGGAAGTGTTGCGCGAAGGGATTAAGGTGTTGAATGCAGCGGCGCCGAAATTTGGGGTGAAGCTGGAGTTTACGCAGTATGATTTTGGAGGAGAACGCTATTTGCGGACAGGGGAAGTGTTGCCGGACGGTGCGGTGGAGGAGTTGAAGAAATATGACGCGATTTATCTTGGTGCGATCGGGCATCCGGATGTGAAGCCGGGCATTTTGGAGAAGGGCATTTTGCTGCGTCTGCGGTTTGAGCTTGACCAGTACATCAATTTGCGGCCGGTGAAATTGTATCCGGGGGTTGAGTGTCCGTTGAAGGACAAGAAACCGGAGGATATTGACTATGTGGTAGTGCGCGAGAACAGCGGGGATTTGTACACGGGGACGGGCGGAGTGACGATGAAGGGGACGCCGCATGAAGTGGCGGTGCAATCGGCGGTGTATACGCGGTTTCAGGTGGACCGGTGTTTGAAGTTTGCTTTTGAATATTGCCGCGCGCGGAACAAGAAGAAGACACTGGCGTTATGCGGGAAGACAAATGTGTTGACGTTTTTGTATGATTTGTGGGAGCGGGCGTTTCATGAGATGGGCGAGAAGGACTATCCGGATATCAAGCGGGAGTACTATCACGTGGATGCGACGTGCATGTGGATGGTGAAGAATCCGGAGTGGTTTGACGTGATTGTAACGGGGAACATGTTTGGCGATATTATTACGGATTTGGGGGCGATCACGCAGGGCGGGATGGGCATTGCGGCGGGGGGGAACATCAATCCGGAGGGCGTTTCGATGTTTGAGTGCATTGGCGGCTCGGCGCCGAAGTACACGGGGAAGAACGTGATCAACCCGCTGGCGCAGATTGCGTCGGGGCAGATGATGATGGAGATTCTGGGCGAGAAAGCGATGGCGGCGAAGATTGAACAGGCGATCATGTACGTGGTGGCGCATAAGCTGAAAAGTTTGAGCGCGGGGAAGATGGGGTATTCGACGACGGAAGTGGGGGACATGGTGGCGGCAAAGGCGGCGGAGTAGAACAGCACTTGAGCATGTACCATTAACCATTTAGCATTTGGAAGACGACTAGATGAGAGCATGGCGCGTGGCGATAGCAGGGGCGACAGGAGCAGTGGGGACGGAGATGATCAAGACGCTGGAGCGGCGGAACTTTCCGGTGGCGTCATTGAAGCTGTTGGCGTCGGAAAGGTCAGCAGGGAAAAAGCTGCGTTTCAAAGGCGAAGAGATTGTGGTAGAAGCATTGACGCATGACGCATTCAAGGGCGTTGAGTTAGTGCTGTCAAGCACGAGCGGGACGCTGAGCAAGGAGTATACGCCGAGCGCGGTGAAGGCGGGCGCGGTGGTAGTGGACAACACGTCGGCGTACCGGATGGATGCGGAAGTGCCGCTGGTGGTGCCGGAAGTGAACCCGGAGGACGTGGGATGGCACAAAGGGATCATTGCGAATCCGAATTGTTCGACGATCATCGCGAATGTGCCGTTGTGGCCGCTGCACAAGGCGTTTGGGATACGGCGGTTTATTGCGTGCACGTATCAGGCGGTAAGCGGGGCGGGGGCGTGGGGGATTCACGAATTGGAAGAACAAACGCGCGCGGTGTTGAGCGGGGCGAAGGCGGAGCCGAAGAAGTTTCCGCATCAGATAGCGTTCAACGTGTTCTCGCACAATTCGAAGGTAGGGGAGAACGGCTTTAATGAAGAAGAGAACAAGATGATCAACGAGACGCGGAAGATTTTCCACGACGCGGGGATCAAGATCAGCGCGACATGCGTGCGGGTGCCGGTATTCCGGGCGCACAGCGAGGCGCTGCATGTGGAGTTTGCGCGGCCTGTGAGCGTGGCGGCTGCGCGGGAGATACTGGCGCAGGCGCCGGGAGTGAAACTGGTGGAAGACGCGGGACGGAACTACTTTCCCATGCCGGTGGAGGCGTCGGAGCAGGATGATGTGCTGGTGGGGCGGTTGCGCGTTGATGCGGCGCTGGAGAACGGGCTGGCGTTGTTTGTGGCGGGCGATCAATTGTTGAAAGGCGCGGCGCTGAACGCGGTGCAGATTGCGGAGCTATTGACGCGGTAAGGGCACGCAGGAAGGTATGGACACGAATGAGGCGGTGTGGGGCGTGCTGGGGCACGCGGCACGATATGTGCAGGAGGCGCAGGCATACGCACTGGGGATGATACCGCGGCTGATCACGGCGGCGCTGCTGATGGCGATATTGTGGGTTGGAGCGCGGATGGTACAAGGGGTGATCATGCGCGTGGCGCGGCGCGGCGACGCAGCGGTTTATGAGGTGCTGCAGTTGACGGGCCGGATTGTGTTTGGCACGCTGATGGTGCTTGGCGTGATCATGGCGCTGGACACGGTGGGGGTGAAAGTGAACGCGATCATCGCGGGATTGGGGTTGTCGGGATTTGCCTTTGGACTGGCGACACGCGACGCATTGACAAATGTGGTGTCAGGATTTTTGATCATCATCTACCGGCCATTCAGGCGGGGAGACCGGATTGTGGTGGCGGGTATTGAAGGGACGGTGAGCAACGTAGATTTGCGCTATACGACGTTGTGTACGGACGACCGGACGGTGTTGATCCCAAACAGCACAATGTTCAACAGCACGGTGGTGATTGTCCAGAAGCGCACGCAGACGCCGTGAGCACATGGCGGAATTAAAGAACAATTTTTGCTGGTCGTTCTCGCAGGCGAAAGACTTTGCGGAATGCAAGCGGCGGCACTATTGGAACCGCTATGGTTTTTGGGGCGGATGGGAGAGCACGGCGCCGGCGGAAGCGCGCACGGCCTACCGTTTGAAACAGATGCAGAACAAGTGGTCGCTGGTGGGCGATACGGTAGATGAGACAATTCAAGAACAGCTGCAGCGCGTGCAGGCGGGGGTGGAGGTATCGTATGAGGCGGCACTGGGGCGGGCGGTGCAAGCGCTGCGCAACGCGTGGCGTGATCATTTTAGCGAGCGCTGGCGCAGCGATCCGAAGCGCTGCACGTGCATCCGGGAATTGTACTATGGCGAGATACCGGGCGAGCCATGCCCGACGCGGGAAGCGTGGGCGGATCAAGTGAAAGGCCGCACGGAGATGTGCCTGCGTAATTTTTTTGTGCACGTGCTGCCACGGCTGCGGCATGTGAGCATCAATCAGGTGTTGCCGGTAGCACGGCCTGCGCAGGGTGATCCGGAGCATTTTCATGTGGGGCAGATCAAAGTATACGCGATACCGGATTATGCGTATCGCGTGCAGGATGTGATCAGCATCCATGATTGGAAGACGGGCATCCGGCGTGAGGAGCACCAGCGGCAGCTGGCGGTCTACGGTTTGTGGGCGCAGCGCAAACATGAGGCACGCGTAGAGAACGTGCGATTGTATGCGGAGTACTTGGAATCGGGGGAAAGCCAAAATGTGCCGTTTGACTTGGCGATTGCGGGCGGGGTGTACGACATGATAATGAAGTCGGTGCAGGAGATGCGGCAGTATTTGGTGGACGGCAATTTGGAGCGGAACGAGGCGCTGCCGCGTGATGCGTTTCCGAAGACGGATGATTTGAGCCGGTGCCGCCTGTGCAATTACCGGGAGTTGTGCAACCGGCAGTATGCGGCGCAGATGGACGGCGGGTATGCATGAATGACGTGACGTCAGGACGCGCGAGGAAGCGGCGCAGTTTCCTCAGCCGGCATCCAAGATTAAAAGTCATCGTATACAGTGCGTATGGGGCGCTGTTTGTGCCGCTGGTCATGCTGACGTTCCCTGTATACCTTGTGCCACGGCGGATGGTGTATGCGGTGGCGCGGCGGGTGGCGTGGTGTGTGGTGGCACCGTTGGTGCGGAAGAAGATAGAGCTGAACGCGCGGTATGCCTATGGGGAGCGGATGACGGCGCGGCGGGCGCGGGCGCTGGTATTAAAGGTGAGCGCGAATGTAGTGTGGTCGGCGGTGGATTGTTATTATTTGTGGGTGTGGTGGTGGCGGTGGAGAGCACGGGAGATAGTGACAGGGGTGGAGAAGATGGAACAGGTGTATGAAGCGGTGCGGCGCGGGGGGGGACAGTTTATGGTGACGGCACATTACCAGTGTTTTGAGGTTATGCCGGCGTATTTGGCACATACGATGAGCATACAAGGCGGGGTGGTGGCGCGGAAGTTTCCGTCGCCGGTGTTGAACTGGCTGAACCGGCGCGCGCGGCTGCTGCACGGGGTACCGACATTTTATGATCAAATGAGGGATGTGATGCGCGCGCTGCGGCAGAACGGGGTAATTGGATTTTTGCCTGACTTGCACGCGCGCAAGAGGCTAGGGGTGGCAGCGACATTTTATGGCAAGCCGACACTGACGCTGGACGTACATGTGCGCGTGGCTGGGCAGATGGGCTGCCCGATCATACCGGCATTTTTGATGCGGAAGAAGAGGCGGCCGTGGGAATACAGGCTGGTGGTGTATGAGGCGCTGTGGGTGCCGCGGAAGCCGGATGCGGCGCAGGTAGCGGCGTGTGTGCAGGCAGTGAATGATGTATTTGAGCGGCACATCCGGCGGTATCCATCGGGGTGGGTGTGGTTCCACAACAAGTGGGGGTTGTGGTAGGCGAAGGAGGCTAGGCGGGATGAAGGCGGGATTTAAGGCGGGCTATGGTGGCGGCGTCAGGAGAGAAGGGCATGTGAGGAAGTTGGGGCAAGGGCAAGGCGCGCTGATGATAGAACGGGGTTGACTGGAGGGACAAGTTGTAGGCCTTGACCATGAGGGTTTCAAGGTTGACGGCGTCAGCGATATTGTAGGCAAGAAGGGTTTCCAAGGCGGCACGATTGCCGCGGGAGTGATACTCACGCCAGAGGAGCACGGCGACGTAGCCGTCGAGGCCATCGAGTTCACCGCGATGGAGACCGAGCGCGCGTTCGCAGGCTTTGAGGCCGCCGGAGAAACCAAGCGATTTAAGGATGAAACGAAGATCAATCTGAATGTGAGGCAGTGTGATATTGAAGAAGCGTTCAATGTAGGGAATGTCAAACTGCTTGCCATTGTAAGTGACGAGAATAGAAAAGCGCTGGACATCGTGCAGAAACTGCGCGAGGTTATAGCCGTTGACGTAGTAATGAATGGAGGAGCCATCGTAGAGGGCGATGGTGGTGATATAATCGCCCGGGCTGGAGACGCCGGTTGTTTCGATGTCAAGGAAGGCGGTATGGGAGCGGAATTCGGGAAAGAGGCGCCACAATTCGTGATGAGGGAGCAGGTGAGCGAAGAAACGTGGATTCAGCGCATCAAGCGCGGCAAATGACTCTTGCAGAACGACATACGCGTCAGAACGGAGGGCATGAAGGAGCGGGCGATGCTCGACGCGGAGGGCATCATGCCATGAGAGGAGACCTGCGTGCCAGAGGCGCGATTCGGTGTGGGTGCCGATATGAGGAATATGGCAAAAAGTATTGGTAAGCATGAGGGTAGTATAGCAGAAATGTGCGAGAAAATGAAGTAGGGGTGACCTATTGTTATCAGGAGGTAATTCTGGATCTGGCGAGTAGGGAGGGCCGCCGGCCGAGGCGGCCTGGTGAGCGTGGAGCAGACGGGCAGCGGGGCCGCTGCCCCTCCACACCTATGTCGTTAGTCGCCGGATCTAGGATTAATCGCACAGATGCAAAAAAAAGGCGAATATGATATACTATACAAGAAGTATAACACAAGAAGTATAACACGGGCCTGCGCGGGTGAGATGAGGGCACGCGCGAGGGCATAACCTGAAAAAGAACAGAAGGGCCTATGACAACGGAACAACAAGAGAGCCCGTTGCAACGGTTTCCAGAACGGCTGCGGAGCATGCGGCAGAGCAAAGGGCTTGGTGTTCGGGAGCTTGCGGCACGAGCGCACGTAACCCCGGCAATGATTTCGATGATAGAACGGGGCAAGATCAAGCCGTCGGTAGATACGTTGTACGGGCTGGGGGCGGCGCTAGGGGAACCGGTAAGTGCGTTGTTTGCAGAAGAGCCACAGCCGGTGTTGGATGTGGTAGTGCAGCGGCCTGATGAGCGGGTGTTTGTGGCGCAGCGTGTGGGGCGTTTTCACTATGAAGATGCGGAGCTGACGGGCGACGGATTTGGGCCGGTGGAGATTGCACCATCGCTGGTGCGGCTGCATCGCAGTTCATTTGCGCCGGTGATGAACTCATTGCGGGGTGATCAGTTGATCTACGGGATGAGCGGCGAGTTCACGTATGCGTGCGGGGATGAAGTGTACAGGATCAAGGCGGGCGACAGTTTGTTTTTTGACAGTCACATGCCGCATGGTCCGAAGAGCGTGGAGAGCGAGAGGGCAGAGTATGTGATTTGTTATGTAGACGAAGTGTATGGATGGATTGACATGCGGCTTGACCCGCGCAAACTGTTATTGCGGCCGCCGAAAGCGCCGGAGGGGCTGACGGCGACACAACGCATGGCATGGCGGATTCGCTATGCACGGTCAAAGCGAGGCTATTTGCAAGCGACGGTGCGGGCGCGGACGGGGCTGAGTTATGGGATGGTGTCCCACATTGAGTCGGGGCGTTCGAAGCCGTCACTAGCAACACTGGAGCTGATCGCGAAGGCGTTGCACGTGCCGATGGCGTATTTTTTTGACGATGAATCCCACATGTGCCGCGCCACGTTTATAGCGAAGAACAACCAGCGAAGGATTGAGCGCCATGAGGGCGGGCACAGCTATGCGGCGTACCCGTTGGTAGGCAGCGATTTTGGCGAGCCGCTGTTCAATCCGGAACGGCGGGTGTATGAGCGTAAAGGGTTTGTGGGCGAGCGGACGAAGGCGCGGGGGCACTTTTTCATCATGGTGCTGGCGGGGACGGTGGAAGCGTATCATGGCGCGAACGAGTATGTGATGGGGCCAGGGTACACGATGTATGGCGTCTCGAGCATTCGGCATGGGGTACGGGCGGTACGCAGCGAACGGGCAGAAGTGTTGTATGTGCGGAGCGACCTGCGGCATTGTTTGACGCGTGTGCTGGAACCGGGCAGCGAAACGCGGCAGGGGAACCGGTAGCAAGAGGGGAGGCGATGCGCAAACTGATCAAACAGCTGTTCATGCTGCCACGGTTTGTGCGAGTGCGCATGGTATCGGGGTTTGCGCTCATGGGCGTGATTCCGATATTAGTGGCGGTGTATGTGATTACGAACCAGATAGCGCCGGTGCGCCAGGCGATACCGTGGATTTGTGCAGTTGTGCTGATCAGCATCATCCTGGCAATCATCGGCATAGGACTGATGCGTGAGTCAGTGATGGGAGTGATCAACGTGGCGGAGACCGCACAGGAGTTGTTTGCGCGGGTGGCACGCGGCGGGGTGGATGCGCGGGAGATTGTACGGCTGGAGCGGCTGTTGAGTTACATGGAAGACCAATTGAGTGCGGCGCAGCGCGCGTTGCAGGTGTATCGCGAGAACATGCGCAAGGAGACACGGCGCTTCAGGCTGCCACCGCTGATGCCACCGCGGCTGGTGCGGGCGCGGCTAGAAGAAGAGACTGCGCGGGCGCAACGGGAGCGGACGCCGGTGGCGATATTTACATGGCGGACGGCGATGGTGAGTGAGGATGAGATGAGCGATGAGACCCACGTGCCGTTGTGGTTGCAGGAAGTGCTGCGCCGTTCGGGACAGACGCTGGATGCGCTTGGCAGAATCCGGCCGGGGTACTGGGTGGGGTGTACGCGGGGTGTGCCCGCGATGCGGGTGCGGGAGATGATGCTGGCGATGGAGCGTGTTGCTCTGAGGCACGGGGTTGAAGCGGATGTGCGCGGCTGGAGTTGCCCAGAAGAGACGGTGGACGTGGGGGCGCTGATGTGCAGGACGCATGCGGAGGTGCAGTAATGGCGCGCGGTGCGTTTACTCCCCACACCACGCTTGATGAAGTGTTATTGCAGAAGCGGCGCATCACGGAGGAACAATTGGCGGAAGTGCGGAGGGTGCATGCCCTTGAAGGCGGAGGGTGGGCGAGCCATTTTGTGGATGCGGGGTGTATTTCTGACAATGAACTGTTGCAGCTTGTCATTAGCGAAACTGGGCTGCCGTATTTGCCGTTGCTCCAGGTGGCAGTGCGGCCGGAGTTGCTCGAGGAATTCACGCCGAGTTTTCTGATGACGTTTGAGTGCTTTCCGGTTGACGAAATCGGGCTGGTAATGACTATGGCGACGCCGAACCCGTTTCAAGTAGAGCTGATGCGCAGCCGCAAGAGCGCTGGGCGGGAGGTGCAGTTATTTGTCTGCCGGGTGAGCGAATGGCGTGAGTGTCTGCGGCGCGTGATAGAGAAAACGGGCACAAGATGAGTATGACCAGCCAGTATCCAGACAGCTTGGTAGAAGAATTGGTGCAGAGCGGTCTGCTTAAGGAAGAGGCGCGCCAAGAAGCCGTGCGCGAACAACAAATGCGCGGCGGAACGTTGTGCGACATTCTGCTAACGAAAGGATACGTGACAGAACGAACGCTGTTGGGAAGCTATGCGCGACTGCATGGCATTCCGCCCGTGAGCATGGAAAATATCCACATCGAAACGGATGTTCTGGAACGTGTGCCGGAAAAAATAGCGTCCTATTACAAGGCAGTGCCGATTGGCCGGGCTGGCAATTATCTGACCGTGGCGATGGTGGATCCATTGAATGTGTTTGCGCTGGATGATCTAGGGCTGATTACGAATTTAAAGATTATACCGGTAGTGGCGCTGGCGTCTGAAATTCAGGCCACGTTGGAACGGCACTATCATCAAACCGAGCAATTTGAAGACATCATTGCGACAATCGAGGGGGCGGAAGACGTCAGTGAAGCGCAGATAGGGCCGCGCGAGATTAATATGGATCAGCTGCGTGAAGAGCCCAGCGCAGCGCCGGTAGTGAAACTAGTGAATTTGATTTTGACACAAGCGATAGACGAGCGCGCGAGCGACATCCACTTCGAGCCATTTGAACGCAAGATTACGATACGCAACCGCATTGACGGAGTACTGTATGAACGCTCGAGCCCGCCGCTGGCCATGTACCGTGCAATAGTGTCGCGGTTGAAAGTCATGGCGCAGCTTGACATTGCAGAACACCGGCTGCCGCAGGATGGGCGGTTCAGAATTCGCACGCGTGGGCGGGAAGTAGATTTCCGCGTTTCCACGCTGCCGACGGCGTTCGGTGAAAAAGTGGTGTTGCGGGTACTTGACAAGAGCATGCAAGCGATGGATATTGACAAGCTGGGGCTGGATGAGGAGAGTTTGGGGCGCTTCAAACATGCCTTGGAGGCACCGCATGGAATGATTTTTGTGACGGGGCCGACCGGGAGCGGGAAGACCACGACCTTGTATGCGTGTTTGCAGCGGCTGAACACGCCGAAAGTGAACATCGTGACGGTGGAAGACCCGATTGAATATCAATTTCCGGGCATCAACCAAGTGCATGTCAATCCAGACATTGGGCTGACATTTGCGGCCGGGCTGCGGGCAATTTTGCGGCAGGATCCAGACATTGTGATGGTGGGGGAGGTGCGTGATGCCGAGACGGCGGAGATTGCCGTGAAGGCGGCACTGACGGGGCACTTAGTGTTGACGACGCTGCATACGAACGACGCGGCGAGCACGTTTGCACGGCTGGCGGACATGAGCGTGGAGCCTTATTTGATTGCATCAGCGGTGAATTTGGTGGCAGCGCAGCGGTTGTGCCGGCGGCTGTGCAGCCGGTGCAAGAAGAGCATTGAGATTGATAGGGGCGTGCTTGAGAGGGCGCAATACCGGGCGCGCCCGGGTGTTGACGCGAACTTCTGCGGGCCGGTTGGGTGCCAATACTGCCGTAATACGGGCTATTCAGGGCGGCTGGCACTCATTGAAGTATTGACGGTGAGTGACGGGTTGCGGCGCATGATCCTGACCAACAGAGAGGCGATGCATGTGAAACATTTGGCGTTGACAGAGGGAATGCAGTCGTTGCGGCAATGTGGGCTGGCGCGTGCGGCAGAAGGCCTGACGTCGCTGGAGGAAGTGTTGCGAGTGACGGCGGCGGATTGAGGCGTATGAAAGCATTTCGCTGTACGTATCGCGAGGCCAACGGCACGATCAGCAGTGCGCGCATCGCAGCTGCGACGCAGGCGGAAGCGGTGGAACAGCTGGCAGGGCGTGACTGCCTGGTGTTGTCGATAGTGGAGGAACCGGCAGATATGAGCGGGGTGCGTTGGCGGCGGTCACGCGTCCGGGTGAAGAATGAAGAAATTGTGTTATTTGTGCGGCAACTGGCGACCATGATAGATGCCGGGCTGCCGCTGTTGCAGTGTTTGCAGACGCTGGAAGACCAGGCGGAGCCGGGGCAGTTTCGCACAGTGGTACACGGATTAGTGGAAGACGTGACGCGTGGGCGAAGCTTCTCGGAATCACTGGGCAATCATCCGCGGGTGTTTGACAAGTTGTTTATCAGCATGGTGCGCGCGGGAGAGACGGGCGGGTTTCTCGCGGAAATCCTTGAGCGTTTGGCGTCGCACATGGAGAACGCGGCATCGCTGCGGCGCAAGGTGAAATCGGCGCTTATGTATCCGGCGGTGGTCATGACGATTGCGGCAGCGATTACGGTGTTGTTGATTGTAAAAGTGATACCGGTATTTGAGCGGATGTTTGAGGAATCAGGCGCGGAGTTGCCGCTGGCGACACGCCTGCTGATCGGGCTCAGCCATCTCTTGCGCACGTGGTGGTACGTGATGGTACCGGTGCTGGGCGGGCTGGTATGGCTAGCGCGATGGTATTGCCGGACACCGCAGGGGAGGATGCGCGCTGACCGGATGAAATTCAAACTGCCGGTGTTTGGGGCGCTGATCCAGAAAGTGGCGATTGCGCGATTCAGCTCAACGCTGGCCACGCTGCTGCAGAGCGGTGTGCCGATTATTAAATCACTGGAGATCGTCTCGGAGAGTTCCGGCAACGAAGTGATCAACGCGGTGTTGCATGACGCGATGGAGCGCACGGAACACGGTGAGCAAATGGCGAATGCGCTGCGGGCATCACCGTTTATTCCGCGCATGGTCAGTAAAATGGTGGAAGTGGGTGAGAACACGGGGCGGCTGGATCAGATGTTGGGGCGTGTCGCCGCGTTCTTCACCGACCAAGTGAACACGACGATCGCGGGGTTGACGGCGCTGATCGAACCGCTGCTAATTATCTTGCTCGGCATTGTCGTAGGCGGCATCATGCTGTCAATGTTTCTGCCGATTTTCAAGTTGACAACGGTGATCAGCTGACGTGTATGCGCGTGGACTCCGACCTGCACAATCTGCGGACACGCATCCAATGGATGATGATCATCCGGCTGGTGGTCATTTCGCTGACGCTGGTGGTTGGTTCATGGCTGTTCAATCTGCCACTGAGCCGCTTTTATCATTACATCTACTTCTATTACATTGCGTCGTTGCTGTACATTATTTATTTGCAGCGCACGCGGGCGATAGCGTTTTTAGGCCTGCTGCAGGTTATTGTTGATTTGTTAGCAGTGACATCAATTTTGTTGATTGCGGATCCGATCGACACGGTGTATGGGAGCCTCTACATCATTGTGATTGTGTTTGCATCGCTGGTGTTTTCGCGGTGGGGCGGCATGGTCACCGCAGTTGCGGCGATCGTAATGTATGCCATGTGTGTGCTACACAGTTACCGCACGGCACCAGCGACGTTCAGGGTAACCAGCGATTACGCCATGTTTGTGACGTACATCCACACGGTGATGTTTTTGGGCGTTGGTTATTTGGCAAACTATCTGAGCGCGCTGCTGCGCAAGAAGACCGAAGAACTTGTAGAATTGCAGCAACAAAGCAACTACGTGTTTCGCCATATCGGGACGGGCATGCTCATGGTTGATGAGGAGGGGTTAATTCGTTACGCCAATCCCGCGGCGGGCCGTATGCTGGCATGTGAAGCAAACAACTTGGACGGGCTGCACTGGCACACGGTGCTGGGGATAGACCGGGTTGACAGTGTGCACGTGCGCACGGCGCTCGACGCGGGCCGTGAAGTGGAGGTGACGGCCAGCACGCGTGATGGGCGCGACGCCCCGCTGGCCGTAACGGTATCGCCGGTGGCATATCCATCGGGCAGTGTGCGTTATAGCATAGTGCTGTTTCGCGATTTGCATGACCAGCGGGAACATGAACGTCGGCTGCGAGATACGAACCGTTTGAGCGGCATCGTAGAGTTGTCGGCAACGATTGCGCACGAAATCCGCAATCCGCTGACCTCGGTCAGCGGCTCTGCGGAGTTGCTGCTTGAACGCCTGCACGATGAAGATTCGCAACGCCTTGCGCGCACCATCATGCGCGAAGTGGAGCGGCTGGATTCGATTGTCGAGGACTTTCTGATGTTCACGCGGCTGCGTACGATCGAACTGACACAATGTGATCTGAATGAATTGATGACGGATGTGGCCGTGTTGTTGTATCACAACCGGCGGTTTAAGCCGACCATGAAAATCATCTATCGTGAATTACCGGAGCCTGTGCCGGCCGTGGTGGATGTGCGGCAGTTCAAGCAGGCGCTGCTGAATCTAGGGTTGAATGCGCTGGATGCCATGCCGAACGGTGGCGAGGTGGAACTCACCATTGAGCCGCGCGACACGCATATCGTGATCAGCATTCGGGACACAGGTACCGGCATTTCACCGGACGTACAGGCGCGGATTTTTGAGCCCTTCTTTTCAACCAAGGAGGAAGGCACAGGCATCGGCTTGTATGTCACGCAGCGTATTATTGAAAGTCACCGTGGAACGATCACGTGCAGTTCGGAACTGGGCAAAGGCACGACGTTCCGGATTGAACTGCCCCGGCAAACTATGGAGTAGCATGAACGCGAGCAGTAAGGCACGGATTCTGGTAGTGGATGACGAAGAAAACATCGTCGAAGTGATGCGCAGCGCGTTATTGAGCGAAGGCTACGACGTGATGGCGACGAGCGACCCCGTCCAGGCGGAGAAACTGTTGGATGAACACAAATTCGACCTGGTGCTGACGGATTTAAGGATGACGCCAGTGGACGGTCTGGGCATTTTGCGGCGCTGCAAGGAGCGCGACGCCAACATGCAGGTGCTCTTGATCACTGCGTTTTCCACGGTTGAGACCGCCGTGGAAGCGATGAAGGCGGGCGCGTTTGATTACATCCTCAAGCCGTTCAAGTTGTCCGAGCTGAAGGTGGTGGCGCGGCGGGCGTTGGAACACCGCGCAACTCTTTTGGAGAACGACCAGCTGAAAGCGATGTTGCGGCAGAAATATGACTTGAGCAACATCGTGGGCGACAGTCCGGCAATGCAACGGGTATTCGAGCGCATCCGCAAAGTAGCTGACACGGACGCGACGGTGTTGATCACGGGGGAGAGTGGCACGGGCAAAGAACTAGTGGCAAGGGCCATTTTTGCAAATGGCCGCCGGCATGACAAACCGTTTGTGTCCATCAACTGCGGTGCCCTGCCTGAGACGCTGCTAGAATCCGAATTATTTGGGTATGTCAAAGGGGCATTTACCGGCGCGAGCAGCGACAGGTGCGGGCTGTTCCAGGCGGCGGATGGCGGGACGATTTTCCTCGATGAGATCGGCCTGACAACGCCTGCGCTGCAAGTGCGGTTGTTGCGTGTGTTGCAGGAACGTGAAGTGCGGCGTGTGGGCGACACGAAAGATTTTAAAGTGGACGTACGTGTGATTGCGGCGACCAATGAAGACCTGCAGGAGAAAGTGCGCGAGGGGAAGTTCAGGGAAGATTTGTACTACCGGTTGAGCGTGATTCCGATTCACATACCGCCGCTGCGCGAGCGCGCCAGCGACATTCCGCAGTTGGTACAATACTTTCTGGACCGCGCCAGTCAAAAAACGGGCAAGAAACACCGTGCGGGCAAGGAATTTGTTGACTTGTTGATGGTCTACGCATGGCCGGGCAACATCCGCGAATTGGAGAACGTGATTGAACGGGCCACGGCACTGGCGGAAGGCACGGTGCTGCGTCCGGAAGATCTGCCGGACAATATTGTGAATTACCGGAGTACGGGTGCACCCAGGGGAACCCGCGAGTTGCGCGCGGTGGTGGAAGACACGGAACGCGCGCATATTATGCGCGTGCTAGACGAGACGGGCGGCAACAAGAAACTCGCTGCGCGCATCATGGGCATTGATCTAGCCACGCTCTACCGCAAGATGGAGCGGCTGAACATCAAGGAATAAAGCGCGGCTGCGGGACGAGTCAGAGATAAGGAGTGAACAAGCGCGCGAACCCGTCACGCACACGGACTGGCAGGGGCCGGCCGTCAAGATCTGCAAGGCGCACACGTTGCGCGCGGGCGCGTTTAGCCTCGCACAAGCGATGTAAGGTGGCCGCGAGGTGCGGGCAATAGCATTCCACGTTGAATTCGAAGTTGAGCCGCAGGCTGCGCGGATCCCAGTTAGCCGATCCAATCAAACTCCACTCATTGTCAATCACCAGTAACTTGGTATGATCAAATGGAGGCGGCGACAGCCATACACGGCAACCCCACTCGAGCACTTGCCATAAGTGCGCGGCCATGGCCCAGCCGACCATACGCAGATTGTTGACGCGCGGGATGATGATATCCACGGCGACACCGCGCATGGCAGCGATATTCAGGGCGCTTATCAAGGCGGGATCGGGCAGAAAATACGGTGTGATAATGCGGACGGAGCGCTGGGCGCAGGCGAGCGCACCGAGCAGTGTTTTGGTTATGTGGCCGAAGTTTTCGTCGGGGCCGTCGGAGATACCGCGTGCGATGACCGTTCCAGCGGGATTGAGTTCAGGGAACCACAGCGGGCCGTCGAGGAGCTCGCCGGTGGTGAAATGCCAGTCTTCGGCAAATGTGTTTTGCAGATGTGCGACGACCGGTCCCTGCAAGAGAAAATGGAGATCCTGAACAGCGTCTGGCTGCGGGCGGCTGACGAGGTTATTTGCACGGATATTGATGCCGCCGGTGAAGCCGGCTGTGCCGTCAATGACGAGGAGTTTGCGGTGATTGCGCAAATTGAAATACGGGGCGCGCCAGGGCGTAAGGGTGGGCATGAAAAAGGCCGTCGTAACGCCGGCGCGGCGCAACGGGTGGCGGATCGTAGGGCGCGTGTAGCGTGCGCCGACGGCATCAACCAGCACACGCACCGCGACGCCGCGCGCGGCTGCGGCAGCAAGCGCATCCACAAACTGCATGCCCACCTCATCGTTGCCGAAGATATACGTGGAGAGGGAGATGGAGGAGTGCGCGCGTGCGATGGCGTCGAGCATCGCCGGATATGCCTGATCGCCATTGACGAAGGGTGTGCAGGCATTGCCGGAGAGCAGCGGCGTCTTGGTGATGGCCGTCACAATGCGGTCGAGCATGGCAAGATGCCGCGCACGTTCGGGGAGGAATGACTGGAGCGCGTGCGGCGAGCGAATGACGGCGCGCTGGCAGCCTGCGGAAGTGCGCGCTGTGCGGCGGAGATGCGCAGCGCGGCGCTGGATGCGGTTGACGCCCAGCAGCAGATACAGGATAGTACCGGCGAACGGGAATAACAGAATAACACCAACCCAGCCGGCGGCCGAACGCGGATCGCGCTTATAGAGCACCACGTGCGTAGCGGCGGCCAGTGACATGAACAGCGTAACCGCCAGTACGAGATGGGGCCAGAGATGACGGACGAGATCTATCATGTCAAAGGACGTGCGTCCTTTTCAATCTCGAAATCGCACACGAGCGGCATGTGGTCTGAAAGGCGCACCGCCGGAATCTCAAAATGTGTCACGCGCACACCGGGGCCGTACAAAATGTAATCGAGCTGGCGGTGCGGAGCGTGGCTGGGATGAGAGGGAACGCCGCAGGTATTGGCGCTGCGCAGGCCTGTGGCGGCCAAGAACAGTTGCAGTTCACGATCGCCCCACAGCAGATTAAAGTCGCCGGCAACAATCACCGGTTTTGTCACGCCCTTGACCAACCCATACAGATCACGCAATTGATGATGGCGGTGGCGAAAAAAGAGGGAGAGATGAACAAGAAAGATGACGCATTCCTGCAGCTCTAGTTCGATAACAAGGCGTTTGACACCGTCTTGAAAATAGTGAAAGGTCTGGGCGTGGATAGTTTCGCGGGTGAGAAAGGCGTTGCCTTGTTTGTTCAGAATGGGAATGCGCTGAATGAACGCATTCGGACGGTACTTTGACTGATACACATGAAAATGGCCGAGCTGGCGCGCGATGAGCTCGGCTTGGTTCTGGCGGTCGGCGCGGAGCGAGCCGCTGTCTACTTCAACCAAGCCGACGACGTCGGGATCAAGTGACTGGATAAACGCTGCGATGCGTTCAATGTTGGCGGCGGTGGGCTTCAAGTAACCGCCGAATGGCACGGGCAGGTGGAAATAGCGGCCGCTGCCCGTGCCGTAACGAATGTTGTACAAAAGAAAACGCATGTACGAGAACGGTGATGAACGTAACATATACAGCCGCACCAACGTATGGGGCAGCTTTGAACAGCAAAAGAGCAACTGGATTGTAAATAATAGCACAGGTGAAGAGAAAAGTCAAACAAGTAACGGCTCTACAAAAGTGGCAGAGCAAGACGCAATCAAGCAGGTGCTGGGAAAGAAGCACGAGACAGTGCGGGTGCAGTACGTGGGGTACGATACGAGCGCCGGTGCAGCGGTGCCGGCGGTGCCATGCGCCTGGGGGGGCGCGCGCTTGGCCCGGAGGGGCAGCGGTAGGTGTGGTACGGGATGCTGATGCAGCTGCCGCTGGTGGTAGGCTTCATGGAAGCCCGGTATTCTGATATCAGCCGACCCGTTTCACGTGGTGCAGCTGGCAACGAAACTGATGGAAGAGGAACGGCGCTTTCAACAGGCCGAACAACGGCTGCACACGCGCGCCGCGCAGGTGCCGGCAGGGCCGTTGCGCGCGGGCGGCGAACGCCTGCGGCCCGCCGCCCGCGCGCGCGGGGCGGGGGTCGTGTGTCGTTGATGGAGGAGATACAGTGCCGCATGACCTCACACCGCCATTGGCGGCCTGCGTTCACCCCTCTCCGGTGGTATTCCACGCCTCAAGACGCTATACTAGTCGCGGATGCCCTCCGGCACCCCTGCCACAGCTTGTTGTATAGAGCCCATGCGAGTTGCATAATTATGATGGATTTGGTATACTGTGTGTGCGGTTTGATTGCGGTTTGTGGACACACAATTGGCTTGAGACTATGAAGAAACGGCGTGGCATTAGTGCATACGCAGGGTGCGTAGCAGTCTGCGCATGTGTGGTATTGTGTGCGTGCAACCGGCCGGCGGAACACGCGCGGCGGCTGGTTGACCGGGGCACCGCGTTGGTGGATGCGGAGCAATACGAGGAAGCATTGAAACTGTTCCGCATGGCGGTGGATGCGGATCCAGAGTATGAAGACGCGCATTTGCAGATGGCGTTGCTGTTTGACACGTATTTGCATGACACGAGCAACGCAGTGGCGGCGTATGAGCGCTACATGAAGACGGCGAAAAACGAGACCATGCGTGAGAACGCGCGGCGATGGCTGGAAAGTGCGCGGGAGACACGCAGCGCTGCCCGCACCGTGGCGCCGGCGGCGGCGCCGGGCGCGCAGTTGTCATTAGAAGAGGAACTGGCGAAACGCGACCTGCAGTTTGAGGCGGTGCGGCGCCAGACGGCGGAGCGCTACGAACGCGAGTTGGAAATTGCGCGTCAAGACGCGCGTGCGGCCCAGGAGAAGCTGGCAGCACTTGAAAAAGAAAATCTGGCTTTGCGCAGTGCGGGCACGGCATCCACGCGTGCGGAGCTACTGGACGCATTGGCTTCCAACCGGCAGATTGTGGCGACGTTGCAGCAAGCATTGCGGGAGAAGGAAGAAGCAATGCAAGAGAGCCGGCGCGGGCAAGAGATGCTTCAAGCGATGGTAACGAATTTGCAGGCGGAATTAGCGTTGAGGGATGATGTGGGCAGCGTGGGCGTGGCGTTCAATGCAGCGACGAATCAGTTGGCAGAATTGCGGCGGATAGCGAGCGAGCGCACCAAGCAGTATGAAGAAAGCATGCAGGCGTTGGCGGAAGAACGGAGCACGCGCACGGCGTTGGAAGCGCAGCTGCGGGTGCTCCAGCAACGCTATGAGGGCGTGCAACAACAGTATGCGCAAGCGGATACGCGACGTCTGCCCAGCAGGGCGAGTGAGATACCGGGAGCGACGCTGGCGCCGGTGACGGCGGCGCAACAGGGCATCCGCACGGTACCACAGGCGGTTACGCGCGTGGCAGCGGCAGCGTCGCCGGGCAACAGCGTGGCGCGCAGCGCTCCAGCAGTTTCTGTGGCGCCGGGAGCGAATGTGGTTGTGCCGCAGGCTCCCAGCCAAACACGTGCGGGGCGCGTGTATACCGTGCAGACGGGTGACTCACTGATGAAGATCGCACGTGATCTGTATGGGGATGGAAACCGCTGGACGGTAATTTTCAACGCCAACCGCGATATTCTGGAGCGGCCGAATCAGTTGCGGGTAGGGCAAGTGCTGAGAATACCGTGACAACAGAGCAAAGACCTATAGGACGGAAGGGACCTATTGTGCAGAGGGCGGGCGGCGGGCAGTACCCTTTGTGTAGAAGGGGAGAGGTGAAACGGTGGCATCGAGGAGGACGCGGCCGGTAGTGATCTGGACGCGTGATCCATGGGCGGCGCAAGCGGGCAAGAGATAAGCAAGCGCGATGGCGTGGCCAAGAGAGGGAGCGAATGAGGCGCTGGTGATGACGCCGGCGGTTGCGCCGTTGTAGAGGACAGCGTGGCCGGCACGCGGAGATTGGCGGCCAGCGAGCGTGAGGCCACAGAGGCGGTGTTCATCTGTGCGAGAGCGGGCGGCGATCAAGGCATCCTTGCCGATAAAATCCTTGTCAAGTGCAAACGCGAAATCCAGGCCGGCGCATGCGGGTGAACGATCTTCCGTGAGTTCGTGGCCATAGAGAGGGAGAGCGCATTCGAGGCGCAAGGTATCACGGGCGCCAAGGCCGGCGGGTTTGAGGCGGTCATCCTGCAACAGAAGATTCCAGAGCCACGCAACGCGTGGTGCAGCGATGTAGATTTCAAAACCATATTCACCGGTGTAGCCGGTGCGGCTGATGAGAACATCGGCGCCTGCGAGGGTTGTTTTGGCGAAGGCGAAGTACTTGAGCGAGGCGAGCGGGATGGCGACGTGTGGCTGCAGGATGCTGGCGGCCAGCGGGCCCTGCAGGTCAAGTTTGGCAGTGCAGGACGAGATGTCTTCAAAATATGTGCCGGGGGAACAACGGCCTTTGATCCAGCGCGCATCGCGCGGCGTGGTGCCTGCATTGACGACCATCATGAATTCGGCATCAGCAAGGCGGTAAGTGATCGTATCGTCGAGCACCATACCGTGCTGGTTGAGGAGCAAGCCGTAGCGGCAGCGGCCTTGCGGGAGTGATGCGATGTCGCACGTGACGAGGCGGTCAAGATCGCGCGCGGCATCGGGGCCTTTGATCAGGAACTCGCCCATGTGACAGGTATCGAAGAGGGACGCAGCGGAGCGTGTATGGAGGTGTTCTGCGATGATACTTGAATATTGAATGGGCATGCTCCAGCCGCCGAAGGGCGCCATGCGCGCGCCAAGAGCACAATGGATGTCATACAGCGGTGTGTGGAGGATGTCATTCATGGAGTAAAGCAGGTAATGATGTGTTAGCGGTTTACCTTCGGGACATACAAGGTGTCGCCGACTTGAAGGTTGCTGGTTTTGGCGCCGTTGAGATACATGAGCGCGGCAGTGGAGATTTTGTAGGTGCGAGAAAGTTTGCTGTAGGTATCGCCGGCGACAACGGTGTACGTTGTGACGTCGGGAGCGGAGGCAACGGTATCGAGTGGGCGCGGGAGGAGGAGGACGGAGCCAGCAGGCAGCGTGGCAGTTTTGGCCACGCCGTTGATGCGTGCGAAGGCGTAGGCATCTACGGCATAGCGCTGGGCGAGGGCATTGATTGTTTCGCCGGCGCGGGTGACATGAAAGAAGGTGCCCGCGGGGGGCGTGCGCGAGGGGGCAGCAGAGGAGGCGGGAGAAGAAGTGGCGCGGGGCTTTGCTGAAGATGCTTCAGTGATGGCGACGGCGTCATCAATGAGGATGGCAGCGGCTTGGTTGTTCAGCTGGATGCCGGGGGTGCCGACGCCGTCGAGAGAGGCAGGCGGCACGAGAATAGGATCGGGGCCTTCGCTGGGCGGAGCGGTCATGCGAGCTTTGCCAGGCTCGCAGGCGGCCAGAGCCAGTATGGCGCACGAGGCGGCGGTGATGTGAAGAAGCACATTCATAATCACTAGTATACAAAAAGGTACACGGGGATGCAACGGGGCGCGACAACCTGGATCCGGCGACTAGTGAGGGGCGCCGGCCACGGCGGCCTTATGCCTGCGGGGCACAAGGGCAACGAGGCCGCTGCCCCTCATTACACGTTACACGTGTGGTGCGTGCGGGCGGCAAAAAGTGTCGATGGAAGCATGAGCGGGACACACGACCATTTTTGTTGAATGCAGACGGCGCAAACTGTTGATTGAGCACGGCGCAGCTACGGACGCTGCAGCCGCGGCTTCACCCGTGGCCATGATGAGGCACGTAATGGGGGGCTGCGGAAGCTGTGCTTGTGCCGCGAGTTTCGAACTGTTGTGCGGCCAGGGCTTCACAGCGTGCTACATCTCGACACACCGGACGCTGCAATGCGGGGCAAGCCTGAAGGCCGGTCCACAACATTGACAACCAACTAGGCATCTAATGTCTGCTGGAATAAATGGCATGGGACAGGCACACACGGCGGATGACGTTCAGATGCAGACGCGGCGGCAGTTCAAAGGTGAGCACGATAAGCTGTGGTGTGAAGACGGTGATATGATGAGCACGAATGTAGCGTGCCAGCCGCGCGAGATAGGAAGGATGTGCTTCGAGGACGGCGGGCTGAAAGAGCGCCACCTCGCGGCACATGCGCGCGAAGTGATGGGATTGCCAAAGGGCAGGAGAGGAGTTTTCGTTCAGAAAGAGGAAGCGGCCATCGGTGCGTTCTGACCTCGGCAGATCGGCAGCATCCGAACAGATGCCCACCGGACGCGCGCTGGCAAGTAACGCTTCGCGATGCGTGCCGGAGGCGATGTGAGAGGCGTGAGCATGTGCCTGCCACGAAGCGCGTTCCGAGGCGTCCCACCAAGCTGATGCCAGAGATTTGTGACACGTTCGGCTGTCGTAGCGCTCGTTGTGAGGAGCTCCGCCGCACCATTCTGCAATGCGGCGCTGGCGTCGCAGCCTGCGCCGACAAAGCCGCGGCAGGAGTGGTTGCGCAGATCATCCTTGGTGAGCACGGGCAGCGCGGCATAGCGCGCGTCAACCGGCGCTGACAGGCCCTGTGCAATAGTATAGCATAGTGTTGAGGACAAGTGAAGCAACACATGCACATTGAATAATTGACATTGTGCTGGGTTAATGCTATGATTAACCCGCGTAAGCTGTAGTTTTACTGTGATGGATAAGAACACGCAACGTCCCAACATGCTTGTGTGTCTTGCCGGCGATGCAGGGATGCACTTCGGCCGTGGGGCTGCACGTGGATGAAGACGCCGGGTTTTGACCGCGTGACGCGGGGAGGTGTAATCTTCTCTCAGGCCTACACGCGAAATGCCAAGTGCGCGGCGTCACGCGCGTGCATGTTGACCGGGCGGGACGCATGGCAGCTTGAGGAGGCGTGCAATCACGGCACGAATTTTTGGGCCATGTGTACGGCATACATGGAAGGGGTGCGCGCGCACGTCCATCACACGGGCTACACGATGAAAGGCGGTGCGCCTTACAACCCGGTGACGGCCAACGGCGCGCCGCGTGAATTGACGGGCACGGCGTGGCGGGAACGCATGAAGCCGTTGTGTATCAAGGAGATAATCCGCTTCAGATTCCAGTGGCTTTAAGGAGCATAGCATGAGCAGTGCAACACCGGTTGTTGCCGCATATCCCAAGCCGGATCCCACGTGGTTTATTCAGAGCCGCTTTGGCATGTTCATTCACTGGGGCACGTATGCCGCGGCTGCGCGTCATGAATGGGTGAAGAGCCATGAGAAGATCAGTCGCACGGAGTATATGCGGTACTTTCACCACTTTTATCCGGATTTGTACAATCCGCGGGAATGGGCGCGCCTGGCCGCCGCTGCGGGCATGAAGTATTTCGTCATAACTGCCAAACATCACGAAGGCTTTTGTCTGTGGGACACCAAGTATACTGAGTACAAGGCGACCAACACGCCGTGGGGAAAAGACCTGTTGCGGCCGATGGTCGAAGCGTTTCGTGATGAAGGACTGCGTGTGGGGTTCTACTATTCACTGATAGACTGGCATCATCCACATTTCACGGTTGACCGCTTTCACCCGCAGCGGGATGACGCTGAGGAGCGCGCGAAGAACACAGAACGCGATATGCGCATTTATGCGCAGTACATGCGCGATCAAGTGCGGGAGCTGTTGACGCAGTTTGGCCCGGTAGACATCATCTGGTATGATTTTTCGTATCCGGGAGAAAACGGCAAAGGCCGCGATGATTGGGAGTCGGAGAAACTCTATGAACTCACGCGTCAATTACAGCCGAACGTACTGATTGACAACCGGCTGGACCTGCCGGGCTCCGCTGACTTTGTCACCCCGGAACAGTTTCAGCCTGCTGCGCAGCCGCGTGACGAGCATGGCCAGCCAGCCGTCTGGGAGGCCTGCCAGACTTTCAGCGGCTCGTGGGGGTATCACCGCGATGAGCAGACGTGGAAAAGTGTCAAACAACTGTTGTGGATGTTGATTGACGGCGTGAGCAAGAATGGCAATCTGTTGCTCAACGTCGGCCCCACCGCACGCGGTGAGTTCGATTATCGCGCCCAAGAGCGGTTGCAGGGGATTGGCGAATGGATGAAGCGCCACAGCCGCAGCATCTACGGGTGTGGTGCGGCGCCGCCTGAGTTTCCGTGCCCCCAAGACTGCCGGTTGACATATAATGCGGCGGCCAAGCGCCTCTATGTGCACGTGCTCAACTGGCCGATGAAACATCTCTGGCTGCAGGGCGAAGCGTATGTGCAGCGGGTGCAGTATGCGCAGTTGTTGCACGATGCGTCGGAAATCATCATGAAGGGGATCGAGCCATGGCAGGAGGAACACTCAGGTGTGGAGCGTGGTGCGGCACTCGGCCTGACCTTGCCGATCATCAAGCCGCCGGTGGAGATACCGGTGATTGAAATGTTCCTACGCTATGACGCACGCCGCAGAGCGGCAGATTCACGGATCAGATCGTCTCTCACCAGGCTGCAAAGCCGGGACGACGCGGCGACGGCAGGTTCATTCGACAAAGAGCGCCGGTTGCAAACGACACACAATGTCCGATGTCCAATGCCGAGTGTCATTCTGCAAGGACGTTATTCGGCGAGGATTTCGAGATTGGCACGGGGGATGGTGACGTCGGCGCCGCTGTCGAGGCGCACGACGGCGACGCGGAGGTAAGAACCGGTTTCGATCTGCACGGGCTGCTCGGGCAGGGCGGTGATAGAACCGAGCGCACCAAAGTGGGGGCGGCGGATGAGACGGACACGCGTGCCGATGCGCAGTTCGTAGGCGGCGGAAGCGGAGGCAACCGGAGTGGCATCGGGGCGCGGGACGATCAGTTCAGGGCGGATGACGCCGGCGCGAATTTGGGTGGCGCCGTTCATGGCGGCGTGGGCACCGGAGAGCGCGCGCAGCAGGCGCTGGGTGCCGGCTGGCATGGTGAGTGCGCCGAAGCCCTCGGTCAGCATGAGCGAAAAGGGGATGTCTTCCTCGCCGGTGATGGCAACACCGATGTCATAGCCAAGAAAGCGCATCAAATCCTGATCAACGATGCTGGCGCCGACGAGGCCGGCCAGGCCGTGCCGCACCGCGGCGTCAAGCGCGCCGGCTTCGATGCGGCCGGGATGCATGACGATGTGGCCGCGGTGTGCGGGCGTGATGTCATCAGCGCGCAAGGTGGGGTGCGATGTGTCGAGCCAGAGCAGCGTGCCGTGGCGTTCGCCGCCTACGCCGAAAATGCCTTGGGCGAGCGCGCCGACCGTTTCGATCACCACGCCTTCTTCTGGCAGGACTTCAGCAACGGTGCCGGCGATGTAGGCGCGGCAGACGAGGGGCGTAGGCACGCCGCGAACACCGATGTTGCCAGAGAGGTGCGAGATGTATTCGACGGTACCGTCAATGGGGCTGCGCGCGCGGTTGGTGGAGAGGCCAAAGAGCACTTTGCGTTCGGCGATGACCTGGTCTTTTTTGACGATGGCGCCTTGCGCCACGCGGACATAAGCGGGGAGACGCTCAGGAGAGCAGCCCAGCAACGCAGCGGCTTTGACAACGGCGAGCGCGCCGGGGACGTCCACGCGTGCGACGATGGTATCGGCTTCCACGTGCGCGCCGCGGGAGACTGTTACCGTGCCGCGGATGGGCAGGCGGCGCGTCTTGCGGATGGCGACGCAGGGGCTGAGCGTTAAACCTGGAGTAAAGGCAGAACCCATGGCAAATTACGCAGCGGATGAAGTGGGATGAAGCGCGGGGAGGGGGAGGTTGAGCGCGGCGGCATCGTGGGCGCGGGCGGCAGCATTGGCGCGCGGATCGGGATGAAAGGGGAGCGGGCGGCCACGGGCATCGAGGATAATGCCGCTGGAGCCGCCGGCGAGCTCGCGTGTGAGAGGCACGCCGCGGCCGGCGCCCACGTCAAAGCCGCGTGCCGGGCGGATAACGGCGTGGGCGGTGGCGCCGGCGGGCAGCGGGATGCGGCGCAGCTCCCCGCCGTTCAATTCGATGTGCTGCGGTGTGCCGCCGGGCAGGGTGAGTTCGACCGTCATGACGGCGCGGCCTGGGCGCGCGATGCCAGTTGGCGCAATGCTGGTGCCGAGAAGCACAAGGCAATCCTTTTCGAAGACTTCCTGTGCGGCGTGCGGCGCGAGTTGCGACATGACGCCCAAGTGGGGCATCATGAAAATGCTGTCCACGGCCAGCTGGGTGACACCTTCGAGTTGGAAGGCGTCGAGCATCATGAGGGCAGCCTGCGTGCGGTCGGGGGCATGCGAGAGGACGCCGCCGCTGCCGATGCACAGATCGAGCTTCATCAAGTTGACGACACTAGAGTCATCGACGGCGAAGGCGTCGGAGAAATCGCGTTGGCGCGAGGTGCCGCGCAGATGCATGGCGAGGGCGCGATGATGAATCAGGGAGAGACGCAGGGCTTCGCGCGCGGCGGCCTGCTCGATGCAGAGTTCTTCGAGCGTCTCGGGCACGGTGGTGGGGCGGATCATCTTGTTGCGCAAGATGTCGCGCAATGTAGCGGCGTCGAAATCAAAGGGCAGCCAGCGCAGGATGTTCGGCACACCAGCTTCGGCCATGACGTTGCACAAATTGTAACTCATGCCATAATTGGCGCTGACCGTGCGGTGGAAATTGCCGTCAAAGACACTGAAGACGTCTGTGGTGGCGCCGCCGATATCCACGGCGAGGACGTTCTGCTGGCGCGCGGCGGCGACGTTTTGGATGATCAGGCCGAATGCGACCGGCGTGGGCATAATGTCGGCGGAGGTCATTTCCATCAAGCGGCGATAGCCGGGCGCCTGTTGCATGACGTGTTCGAGAAAGAGGTCATGAATGGCGTGGCGGGCTTCGCCGACGTCTTCGGCGTCGAGGGTGGGGCGCACATTGGCGACGTGGCGCAGCGCGGCGATGTGGCCGAGCATCTCATCTACAACGGTGCGGGCGGCCGTGTTGCCGGCGAAGATGACGGGCAGGCGGAAGGTGTCGCCGAAACGCGGTTGCGGGCGGGCGGCGCGGATGATTTCGGCCAGCATCTCGACGTGGCGGCGGGTGCCGCCGTTGGTGCCGCCGGCCATCAGAATCATGTCAGGGCGGATGTGGCGCAGGCGCTCGATGCGTTCGTGGTCAGCGCGCGGATCATCAAGAGCGATGGTATCAATGACGATGGCGCCGGCGCCGAGGGCCGCGCGCTGGGCGCTTTGGGCGGAGATGGAGCCGATGACACCGGCGACAGCCATTTGGAGGCCGCCGCCGGCGCTGCTAGTGGAGAAATAGGCGTCGATGCCGTCATTGCCGCGGCGCGGGCAGATGAGCTGGCCGTTCTCGAGCAGGCGGCGGCCGGTGATGTCTTGCAGCTCTTCAACGGCGTTGCGCACGCCGACGGTGACGTCATCAAAGGGCGCTTCGACCGTGGTGGGGGCTTCGCCGCGGCCGGCCAGGCGATAGCCTTCGGGCGTGCGCACGACGAGAATCGCCTTGGTAGTAGTGCTGCCACAATCAGTGGCCAGCAGCACATTGTATGTGGGTGTGTGCGAAGACATAGCGCTCACATGTTGCTGAGGCGCAGCCATTCTGCGCACAGAAAGTGAATGCGCTCAATCAGGGCGCTAAGGCGCGTCATGAAGGTGTTGCCAAAGAAGGCGCCGAGGGCGATCATCAGATACCAGCGGCCGAGCTGGGCGGGCGCTTTGACAATCAGGCGCCGCCGGTCGAAGACAAAGAAGAAGTAGACCAGCACGGAGAGCGTGCCGAGCACAAAGATCAGATTTTCAAGACTCATGCCGGCGCGCTGGGCGAGCGAGAGATTGCGCATGAGTGAATGGCCTACCCAGAGGGGCTTGAACGATTCGGTGATTTGCGGCACGAGCTGGTTGAACATATCTTTGAAGCCGAGGCCGACGCCGGCGCCAAGCGTGATACAGAAGGTGATGCGGCTGATCCAGAAGTATTTCTTGCTATATTGGAAATACCACATCAGGCCGACGAGGCCGGGGATGATGAGGAGGACGCCGTTGAGGACGCCGGGATTCATGCCGGAGGTGAACCAGGCGATGAAGGCGTTTTTCATGGGAACGAACCATTGCTCGACGAGCTGCTGGCGGAGGATCACGGCGCAGCCCATGCCGGCGGCGCAGCCGAGCAAGGCGTGCTCAAACGTGCGATAGAAGGCGTTCTCGCGATAGAGGAATGAATAGATGGCGAGCGTGCAGACCGCGGCGATCCATTGCTGCAGGCGCAGATACCAATCGTAGCCGCCCTGCGACATGATGCGGAATTCGTTGGCGATCAGCCAGGCCAAGATGACCAGCAGCACAGCGCCTGCGAGGACTTTGATGCGTGTGGATTTCATGCGGCGGCCTCCGTGCGGGCATCTGCGCGGCGCGCGAGCACCATGGCGATATTGCCGAGCACAATAGCGACAATCACGAACAGCGCAGCAAACGATTGCACGCCAACGGTTTTGGTGCCGACGCCTGGAGCGTTCATCAAGCGTTCATAGGCGGCAGCGCCCGCGGCGCCGGCGAGCATGCCGCTCAACTGGCCGGAATCCAAGAACGGATAGGCACTCGAACTCATGATGGCCACGGTGCCGCAGGCGTAGGGCGTGCCGTAGACGGATTGAATAAAACCAATCCACGGCGTCTCTACGCGGTCCCAGACGTAGGAGACTTTGTACACGAGCGAAATGTCCATAATCGTCTGTACGCCGCGCATGACGGGAATATCGCGCAAGGGAGTGCCGGCGATGTCAGTTTGGATCAAGCCGGGGATGTCGCGGGCGAAAGATTGCATCATCGCGCCGCCGGCGGGCGTGAGCGGGTTCCAAATGACGTAATCACGGCCGTACTGCTTGCCGAATTCGCGTGCCAGCGCCGCGGAGAGATCGGTAGCGTATTTGATGCCCTCGGGCTGTGTAGTCCACGTCATGATGGCGAAACGCAGGTTGCGGCGGAAGAGATGGCGGACAACGGCGATGAACTGGCCTTCGCACTCGGCGCGGATGCCGGCGGCGAGTTCGGAATCGACAATGACCAGCTTGTCATGCGGGAGGCGTTCAATCAGATCATACAAGCGCTGGACGGCATCGGGCACGACCGTGGGCATAGCGGGGCGCCAGAACTCGAAGATGACGACCATGGCGGCGAAGAAGAGGTAGAGCCAGCGGGGGTCGCAGTACTGGATGCGCCGCCAGATACTGCCGGCCGGTGCGGCCGCGTGGGTATTGGAGAGTGGAGAGTGGAGATTAGACATTACCGTGAAACGTGAGTTTCAGAGCGGCTGGCTTTGCCGGCCGCTTTGACATGCGGCATTCGACGTTGGATGTTTGACATTTGTTGTGATGAGACAGACAGCATTTTATGTCGTCTTGATGAATACATTAAGTGTGCAGCCCAGTTGGCCAACAAGTTGCTTGTTCTGCTCGATACGAACGGGATCAGTGACAATACCACGGCGGATGAGTTTATGCAACCAGTAGTTTGTCTTTTGAAGCGAGCTGCGCGCATACAGATAGAAGTGCTTGCGATCAGCGCGCGTGGCGCGGACGTATCCCTTGGCGATGTTCGCCGCGATGCTGTCCACAGCTGTGATAGTCTGATAGCCGCTGGTGCGAGTGACTTTCTCGGATCATGCGTCGTAGCGTGCCAGATCATATCGGACAATTGCTCTGCTATGCGATAGACATCCGTATCAGTAACGAGTTTCACAGATCGCATGGCTCCCGCAATATGTGAAATGTCAAATGTCGAATGTCCAACAACATCATCATCAATTGCGTGCTTCCCGCCGTGTGTCCAACGTTGAATGTCGTATGTCGAATGTCAGATGTCATTTTTTCTCCATCCCGCTATAGACACTGTCATCCATGCCGAGCCAGATGCGCAGGCCGGCGGAGAAGCCGCCGATCATGATGCCGATCAACACACCGCGATAGGCAGCGGAGTTAATGACAGTGAGGAGTTTTTGCGCGAGCCAAGGGAGTTGCAGCCATGCCAGATAAGGCGGCAGAGGCTGCGTCAGCCAAGCGCCGAGCGGGAGTTGGCCCAGCATGACAATGCAGGCGGCCAGCATCAGCAGGGCAGCTTCAGCGGTGCGGATTTTGAAGGCACGATATGCCGCGCTGACCATGTAGAACGTGATCAGCGAGAACACCGAAATACCTATTGGCACCAAGATGGCTTTGAAAAGAAAATCGTAGCCGGCGGGCAGGAGATCAAGCGCGATGCGAATGCTGACACGGTCGGGTGTCAGTGCGAGTTCTTCGACGAGTAGAGACCATAGACCGTCGTGCAACGCATGGCGCGCGGCGGGCGGCAGGGAGCCGATGTGGGAGACAGTGACAGCGGCAGCGGCGGGCGCGGCGGCCGTGCTGGCGGGCGCGCTGATCAGATTGATTTGCACTGCCAGGCGGCGGTCGGCCGCGTTAGAGACCGTGCTGAGCAGTTCTGTCGCACGGGCGATGAGGGTGGCGCGTTGCGCGGGCGAAATGACAGCCGTACCGCCGATGGTCACGGGGCTGTGCTGGCTGGCGGGTTTGTTGCCGTAATAGGTGCACACACCCATCAACACGAGGAAGACGAAAAAGACCACACTATTGTGCAAGCCGGGCTGGCGCTGCATGACGCGTTTGCCGTGGAAGAGCACGAGATTGATAACTGCCATGAACACCGCAAATGAGCCGACAATCATCATGAACTGGCCGGCCCAGGTGGTAGCGCGCGAGAGGTACGTGGGTGTGGCCGCCGTACCTGGGCGCTTGATCACGGCGCCATCGGCGAACGCATTGCGCGGGGCGAGCCAGAGCGCCGTCGCGCGGTCGGACTGTTCTGGCGTGCGCGGAAGCGGCGCGGGAGCGGTGAGGCTGGCCACAACGAGATTGGTGCCGGGAACGATGCGATATGCGTTAATCGTGCCCGCCGGGCAAGCAGCAAAAGCCACCAAATTAGTGCTGGGCGCAAAATGTTCTGATATGACATGCGTTACGCGCATCGTGTCGACAATAAAATCTAGCTCCCAGCCGTGGGACGTGCGTGCGGCATCGAAGGCGGTGATGCCTAACGGGAGCTGGTGCAGAGGGAGTACCGGTTCTGGCGACAGGGTAAGCGCCGCGAGGTCTGTGCCGGACGCATGCCAGAGGCCGCGGGCGGCGACCAGCATGAAGAGATGCCAGACCGTGCCGTCGTGGTGCGCTGCAAAGTGCTGAAGCGTACCGGGCATGTCGCCGTTTGGCTCGCGCGCGGTCGAACGCACGGGCTGCCCGGGAGTGCGCGAGCAGACCACTACGCCGCGCGTGTCAAACAGGGCGCCGTTGTTGGTGCTGACAGCAAAGCACAGCACCGGTTCACGCCGTGGATTGCGGCCAATATACACCAGCGTGCGTGTGTCAGCGCGCGCGATGGCGGCCAGCTCCTGCATGCCCCATTTGTCGTGCGGCACAAAAAGCGAGCGCTGCAGCAAGGGATGCGGCGGCATGGTCACCCACGAGCCCGTCATGGCATAGGACGGCACGGCGCGGCCGATGGCGCTTAGCTCTGGCCGGTAAGCGCCTACGTAGAATACCTCGATGCCGTCAGGCGTAACAAGGGCGGCGGGGCTGCGGACTTCATAGTGGTCGAAGCTGCCGCCGATCTTTTCGGGCAGGATGTACTCGAGCACGAAATACAACCCGACGAGGAAGGCTAATATTTTCAACAGGGCGCGCTTTGACATGGATCACCAGGTGAGCAGCAGGGAGAGCCAGTCGGCCTGAAACACTGTCACGCTGACAATACCGGCAAGAATGATGAGGAGAATCACCAGCTTGCACAGGTCTTGGCCGGCGAGACTGCCGGTCAGCACGGGATCGCGACTGAAGTAAGCGCCAGCGGCATAGAATTCTTCGCCGAAAACTGTATAGTCGCAAGCAACGACGAAAAACGGCACTTGGAAAAAACTGTGGGTGCAGGCGACTTGAATGGCACCCGCCTGCTGGCCCGCTTCGGCGATGATCATGGCCTCGAAGCCATAGCCGCCGAAGAGGAAGTTCGCGCCGACGCGATCGCGTTTGATCCAGCCGGCGGTGGACATGCCAAAGGCGTTCTGGTCGCCGGACAAATAGCGGATGCAATCTTCAACGGCGAAGGTGCCTTCGCGATGCACGGCGGCATAGGCGTCTTTCCAATACTCTTCGGCGATGGCGTAAGAGAGCGGTTTGGAAATGGGCACGTAGACGGGCATGGAGAGGCGCGCGGCTTTGCGCACAATGTAGCCCATCACGGCCATGGAACAAAAAAGCTGCACGCCAAGGTCATCGAGGCCGGGGTTGAACATGATGGGGCGGTCCTGCTCGGTGGCGCGTCCGATAGCATCATCAATGACTTCCAGGCCGGCGATGCGGCGTAAAAAAATGGGAACGCCACGGCGCGCGCGAGAGATCATTGCAAGCACAAAGGCGGCAAAGAGCGCGAACAATAGGAGTATGGGCCAAGAAGCATGTTCCATGTTACTAAGCAGAAAAAAGACCAAGAGTAAACACTTGGTGCTCACAGTATAGCATAATAGGAGAAATAATTCAAGCCCAACTGCCATTCTAGATCCGGCGACTAGGATGGCGAGGGGCCGCGTCGCTATATGACATCTTATAACAGCCACTGTCAAATCGCAACAAAACTGCGCCACGTACGTGTTGTGTATGCTCACGCAACGCTCTTTTTCCTCCGCGCAACCGCGCGCGGGCAGACCGCCCCGTGGCTCCTGGCGGCGCTGCCGCGAGCCTCGCTCTGCGCTGGACAGTTCCCTCTATACCCGCCGCACAACGTACGCACGGCGCGGCACTCCGCTCACCGTGCAGACCGCCGCGGCCGCCCGGCGGTAGATCAGCGGCACATACGCCGGCGCAACCTCCGGTATGCTCATGCATGTGATCGCGCGCCGGATGTGCGTGATCTGCCGCGCCAGCCGCGGTGCAGCCTTGCTTGCGCGATTCGCGAGTGCGCACATGTCCAGGCACGGCGCCACCCGCGCCGCAATGTGAACGTTCGGCGAATGATAGCCAGGCTCCAATTCCGCCATCACGCACATGCCATCCAAGAAGGCAAAATATCCCATCGTGCCGCGCAGCGTGTCATATCTCCACACGGCATACTTTTTTTCTTTCGGTATCACCATGGTGTCAAAATCAAGAACGCGGTGCAACCACGTTCGCAGTGCCTTCAGACACTGCCGAGGCGATTGTAAAGGAGATTTTACATGCGCACCAATCGGGCGGCCACGCCACCGCGGCACGGCGTGCCATGCGTGCCGCAGTTCCACTTCCGCCAGCTGCCGCAGCCTGAAAATGGCGCGCATCCCGTCGTTCCTGTGCAGCTCATCAATCACGGCCAGCACCGACCGCTCCTTGCGTGTTAGCACGGCAGCCGACAGGGTTTTGACCACAATGTGGTCGCCAGGCACATGATCATCATTTTTGGGGATCCTCCGGTGTAACTTTAACGAGATAGTTGAGCGAGCCGCACCCCGGCATCACGCGCCCCTACAGAGCGGCAACGGCTTGTTGATATTCAGCCGCGAATGCCAGGAGCTGCTGGCGGTGGAGGAAGAGGGTTCGGTTCTGTCTTTTCTTCATACGGTCTTCAATGTGAGTGTCAAGAGTACAATATACACGCATTAAAAAGTTAAGCTCACCCTCGCGCGGCAGGTTCACCACGCGCACGCGGCGGATGTTTTGCTTACTCTTGAGTATGAATCGGGTTTTCTCTTCTGCAGTTTGCCTAGTCGCCGGATTTAGGAGCGCCTGAATCTCGCGACAATGGAAGGCGCGGAGCTGGCACTCAGGAGGTTCCGCTGCTCGCAATTACAGCACCACAATTGCAGTCAACGTTTGACCATGCTCGCAGCTCTGACACGGTCTCACAGGTAAAGTTATATGTTAACACCTGACCCTGAGGGTGGACAGACCGAAGGGACAAAAGTGACGAACGTGACGAAAGGGACAAAAGGGATGGGCGGGACGGGAGGGGATGGTGAATCAGGGAAGGGAATAGAAGGCGGGGCTGGAGGGGATGGCGCCTTGGATGGTGCAGATGCGGGCGGCGAAGGCGACGGCTTGTGAAAGGATATTGGCGGGGGTGAGGTGTGAGAGAAGGCCGTGCAAGACAACGGCGGAGAAGGCATCGCCGGCGCCGACGGTGTCGGCGAGAAGTGAGAGGGGCGGGGGAGATTGTGCGAAGCGAGCGCCGCCAGAATCATACCAGACGGCACCGTGAGCTCCTAGAGTTAAAATGAGGGCGCGCAGGTTGAAGTGAGCGATGAGGGCACGGGCGGCGAGATCATCGGCGGAAGGTAATGAGAGGGCAGAAGCGATGGAGTGCAACTCATCAACATTACATTTGAACCAGGCGGCACGGCCGAGGAGGAAGCGGAGGATATCAGAGTTGTAGAACGGCGGGCGGAGATTGACGTCCACGAAGAGGGGAGCGCGGGAGGAATCGGCAAGAAGAGAGAAGTGCGAGCGAGCATGGGGAGAGCGGAGGCAGAGGGAGCCGCAGTAGAGCAACGGAGCGTTGGTGAGATCAAGAGGGGGAATGGAAAGTTCGTCGTAGGCTTGGTCAGGTTTGATGGAGAAGGAGGGCTGGCCGTTGATGAAGGAGACGGAGACGGAGCCGGTGGGGCGGGAAGGGGAGCGCGAGATGCCGTCGGTACGCATGCCCCATGCGGCCATGCGGGCGAGAATTTCGTCACCGGCGTGGTCGGCGCCGACGCAGGAGATGAAGAGCGGGTGGCAGCCGAAGGCATGGAGATGCCAAGCGACGTTGAAGGGCGCGCCGCCGAGGACACGGGAGCCATCGGGAAAGACATCGAAGAGGACTTCGCCGAAGATGATGGGACCTATGGGACGTATAGGACGGATAGGACCTATTTCGTGAGTGGCGGACATGAGATTATTTGAATGTGGGAATGACGATGCCGCGGAGGATGACGCGCTGGCAGAGGAGGAAGACGACGAGGGTGGGGAGGGCGGTAATAACGAGGGAAACGATGATCATGAAATTGCCGTAGGTGTGCTGGAATTGGTAGAGGAAGACCATGAGGGTCTCCATGGACTGGTCTTGGCAGACGAGGAAGGCGAACATAAAGGTGCCGAGGGCCATGACGGCGAAAATGGGTTTGCAGAGGGGGACGTGATGCGCCAGAACATGGAGCACTCGGAAGCGCCGTCACTCAGCGCAGCTTGATAGAGTTCGGGCGGGAGACAATCGAAGAAGCCTTTGAGAAGAAAGATGCCGAAGCCATTGGCGAAGCCGGGCAAGACGAGTGCGCCGAAGGTGTTAAGGAGGCCGAGATCGGGGTTCATGAGGAAATTAGGGATCATGGCAACGTAGCGGATGATGGTTTCGTAGTTGCTGAAGAGGGAAGGCCAGAAGCGGAGTTCGCCGCATGAGCAGCGGCAGACGGGTTCGCCAGTGGAGGTGAGAGATTTTTCGTTGATATCGCTGTTGAATAAAGGGCGTAATGGGCTGAATGAAGCGTTGTTCGCTGCAGGCGCCGATTTTGCGGCCGTGGAGATAGTAGCGATATCGGGGATGGAGTCAACGCGGATGCGGATTTTGGCGTGGGCGGGGGAGGCGGGGGAGGAGAAGGCGCAGAGGAGAGCAAGCACGACGCAGAGTGGGCGCAGGGGCGGGGCGGGGAGGGAAAAAAGAGGGCGACATAGATGTCGCCCGTACTGGAGGAAAGGAGCGGCATGGATGCTCCCACGCGAGGGGGCGACATGGAGGTCGCCCGTACTATTAGGAGAGAGAGGCGGCATGAGAGGAGCATGAGCGGGATTCGCGGATGCGCATTTTGGGGGGTTCGATGACGATGGTGGTACCGGGGGCAACGTTGTCAGTGATCCATGTATTGCCGCCGATGACGGAGCCGCGGCCGATGGTGATATCGCCGAGGATGGTGGCACCGGCGTAAATGATTACATCGTCTTCGATGGTGGGGTGGCGTTTTACGCCGCGGATTTGGCGGGCGTCGGAGGGGAAGGATTTCGCGCCGAGGGTGACACCCTGATAGAGCTTGACGTTCTTGCCGATGACGGAGGTTTCACCGATAACGATGCCGGTGCCGTGATCGGTGAAGAAGTATTCGCCGATGGTGGCGCCGGGATGGATGTCAATGCCGGTTTGGTGATGGGCGTACTCGGTCATGATGCGAGGGATGAGGGGGATATGAAAGCCATAGAGGACATGAGCGAGGCGCTGGACGGAGATGGCGAAGAGGCCGGGGTAGCAGACGATGACTTCTTCGTGGGAATAGCAGGCGGGGTCGCCTTTGAAGGCGGCTTCGACGTCGGTCGTGAGGATGCGGCGGAGTTCGGGGAGACGTTCGATGACCCAGCGGGCGCAGCGGTGGGCGTTATCGGTGCAATCGTGTTCAGGGCAGGCGGGGGAACGTTTGCAGGCGTAGCGGAGGCTGCGTTCGATTTGGAGTGCGAGGCGCTGGTGGAGTTCGGTGACGCGGTAGCCGGTGATATGGGTGACGTTGGCGCTGGTGAGGCGTTCGTTGCCGAAGTAGCCGGGGAAGATCAGCGCGAGGAGTTCGCGGGTGATAGCGATGACTTCATCGCGGCTGGGCAGATTGAGGCCGTCAATGTGATTGATGCCGCCGAGGTTGTGGTAACTTTGGACGAGAGAATTGATGAGGGGGTCGAGGGAGTTCATGGGGAAGAGGAAGAATGGGACGAATAGGACGGATAGGACATATTACTTGGAGAAGATGGTGCGTTGGCGGAGGAGAGCGAGGATGCGGTCTATGGCGGCATCAATGGAGAGAGCGGGGATATCGAGGACGAGAGCGGGGTTGTGAGGAGGCTCGTAGGGGGCATTGACGCCAGCGAAATTGCGGAGTTCGCCGCGGCGGGCTTTGGCGTAGAGGCCGGTGGAGTCATGTTGTTCACACCATTCGAGTGGGGCGCTGGCGAAGACTTCGAGGAAGCGGTCATGGCCGATGATGTGAGCGGCTTGGCGGCGGATATCAGCGTTAGGAGAGGTGAAGGCGCAGATGGCAATGATGCCGGCATCATTGACGAGGCGGGCGATTTCAGCGGCACGGCGGAGGTGTTCGGCGCGGCCAGCGGCGGAGAAATCGAGTTCTTTGCTGATGCCAAGGCGCATGTTTTCACCATCGAGGACGATGCTGACGGCGCCGAGATCGAAGAGGCGTTTTTCGAGTGCGTAGGCGATATCGGTTTTGCGGGCGCCGACGAGGCCGGTGAGCCAAATGGTGACGGGGGAGTGGCCGAAGCGTTTGGAGCGGTCTTCACGCGGGATGAGACTTTCGTGGCGGGTGAGGGAGGCCGAGACCGCGGCGCGGGAAATGTCGGTGGGGAGTTGGTCGCTAGGCTCGCGGTCAATGATCATACCGGCGGCGACCGTGGCATTTGAGTCTGGATCAATCAGAATAAAGCCGCCGGTGGCGCGGTTGCGCTGGTAGGGGTCAAAGCAGAGCGGGGAGACAGCGGTAAAGACGACGCGGCCGATTTCGTTGAGGGTGAGGGGCTGAGCGGGCTGACGTTTGAGGGAGTTGACATCGATGCGGTAGCGCACTTCATCCACGCGGAGGCGCGAGGACTTGGTAGTGTGTTTAATGATGAGGGGGCGGTTGATGTCCATGGGGGTGTGGTCCATCCAGACAAGCATGGCTTCGAAGTGGCGTTCGATGCGCGGGAGATTGTGGCGATGGACGAGCATGTCACCGCGGCTGATATCACGTTCGTCTTCGAGGGTGATAGTGACGGACATAGGTGGGAAGGCTTCGTCGAGATCGCCGTCATGGGTGACGATGCGGGCGACACGGCTGAGCGTACCGGAGGGGAGGATCATGATTTCATCGCCGCGGCGGATGATGCCTGAGGCGACGGTGCCGGCGTAGCCGCGGAAGTCCATGGCAGGACGGATGACGTATTGGATGGGGAAGCGGAGGTCAACGAGGTTATGATCACTGCCAATGTAGATAGTCTCAAGCAATTCGAGGAGGCTTTCGCCGTCATACCAAGGCATGCGGGAGCTGCGTTCGACGACATTGTCGCCTTTGAGGGCGCTGATGGGGATGAAGCGGATGTCGGTGACATTGAGCTTGCGGGCGAAATTTTCGTAATCGGCTTTGATGGCATCGAAGACGTCTTGGCGATAGTCAACGAGATCCATTTTGTTGACGGCGATAATGAGGTGAGGGACGCCGAGGAGAGCGCAGATGAAGCTGTGGCGTTTAGTTTGGGTGACGACGCCGTTGCGGGCGTCGATGAGGACGACCGCCAGATTGGCCGTTGAGGCGCCGGTGGCCATGTTGCGGGTGTACTGCTCATGGCCGGGGGTATCAGCGATAATGAAGGTGCGGCGCGGGGTGGAGAAATAGCGATAGGCGACGTCAATGGTGATGCCCTGTTCACGTTCGGCCTTAAGGCCGTCGGTAAGGAGGGAGAAATCAATATCGTCGTTGAAGTTGCGTTTACGAGAGGTGCTTTTGATGGCGGCGATATGATCTTCGTAGACGTTCTTCGAATCATGCAGAAGGCGGCCGATGAGGGTTGACTTGCCATCATCAATGCTGCCACAGGTGGAGAAGCGCAGAATATCTTTTTGGGCGTGTTGGCGGATGAATTGTTCGATTTTGGAAGCAGTAGACATTAGAAATAGCCCTCGCGTTTTTTGATTTCCATGGAGCCTTCGACATTGTGATCAATCATGCGGGTGGCGCGTTCGGAGACGCGGACGGTCATCATTTCTTCGATAATTTCCTCGACGGAGGCGGCAGAGGACTGAACGGCGCCGGTGCAGGCGATACAGCCGAGGGTGCGGAAGCGGGTGAGCATGCGGCGGGGCTGTTCGCCGGGGAGGAGGGAATTAGGGGGCTGGAGGGAGAGGATTTGGCCATCGCGGATGATGACGTCACGTTCTTGTGCGAAATAGAGGGGGACGACAGGAATTTTTTCGAGGTAGATGTACTTCCAGATATCGAGCTCGGTCCAATTAGAGAGGGGGAAGACGCGGATGGATTCGCCTTTATTGACGCGGGCGTTGTAAAGATTCCAGAGTTCGGGGCGTTGATTTTTGGGGTCCCACTGGCCGAATTGATCGCGGAAGGAGAAGATGCGTTCTTTGGCGCGGGATTTTTCTTCTTCGCGGCGTGCGCCGCCGAAGGCGGCGTCGAACTTGTATGTACGGAGGGCGTCGAGGAGCGCTTGTGTTTTGAGCATTGTGACGC
>Ga0308414_1000127_pt1 | contig 44356 bp, 32 predicted proteins | sample HotsprSampleOS50_FD_205667 | JGI IMG/M metagenome (GOLD analysis project Ga0308414, IMG submission 205667) | Hot spring phototrophic mat microbial communities from Octopus Spring, Yellowstone National Park, Wyoming, United States - 20090730_OS50 ... | reverse complement strand
GCCTATACAGAAAACTATAAATCTATTAATCCAGAATTATTAAAAAAAGCTTGACTAAGTCATAATATTCAGACTGACATTTTTTAACTTTTTAGACAGCCCCCAATAGATAAAAAACACATCTAATGAGCATTTATTGCAGTTCACTTCAGTAAACTGAAAAAAATTAGAATCAGGTGCAGGCTTTAGCCACATAAATATTTAGGACAGATGTGGTAAGTAATCATACGCAGACAAAAAACATTAACGTAAGTCAAATAAATTCAAGCATTATCAATGAAATTAGATATTGACAAAATTTTGAATTATTACTATTTTAGCACTCGCTAAATTAGAGTGCTAATAACTAATTAAAGGAGAAATAATATGGCAGATTTCAAAATCAAACCTTTAGCAGATCGCGTAGTAATTAAACCAGCAGAAGCTGAGGAAAAAACTTCAGGTGGAATTATCTTACCAGATACTGCAAAAGAAAAACCAATTGAAGGAACTGTAGTTGCAGTAGGACCAGGCAAAACAGCTGACGATGGGAAAGTAATTAAACCCGAGGTAAAAGTTGGCGATAGAGTTCTTTATGGAAAGTATAGTGGAACTGAAGTAACAATCGGCGGGGAAGAATATTTAATTATGCGCGAAAGCGACATTTTCGGAATAGTAAACCAATAATCAGAGAGGTAAAATATGTCATCAAAATTAATTGAATATAGTGTAGAAGCGAGATCAGGCTTAAAAGCTGGTGTCGATAAATTAGCTGACGCAGTAAAAGTAACACTTGGACCTAAAGGAAGAAATGTTATACTTGAAAAAAAATTTGGCGCACCAACAGTAACTAAAGATGGTGTAACAGTTGCAAAAGAAATCGAATTAGAAAATCCCATTGAAAATATGGGCGCTCAAATGGTTCGTGAAGTTGCAAGCAAAACTTCAGATGTTGCTGGTGATGGAACTACTACAGCAACTGTTTTAGCACAAGCAATTTACAGAGAAGGACTTAAAAATGTTACCGCAGGTGCTAATCCAATGGATTTAAAACGCGGAATTGATTTTGCAGTTGGAAAAGTAGTAGAATATTTAAAATCAATCAGTAAAGAAGTTGAAGGCAGAAATGAAATCGCACAAGTTGGTGCTATCTCTGCTAACAATGATAAATCAATCGGTGATTTAATCGCTGATGCAATGGAGAAAGTTGGTAAAGATGGTGTTATCACAGTTGAAGAAGCAAAAGGTACCGAAACAGCATTAGATGTTGTTGAAGGTATGCAATTCGACCGCGGCTATCTTTCACCTTATTTCGTTACAGATGCTGAAACAATGGAAGCAGTTTTAGAAGATCCTTTTATCTTAATTCACGATAAGAAAATTTCTGCAATGAAAGATCTTTTGCCTGTATTAGAAAAAGTTGCTCAACAAGGCAGATCTTTATTGATAATAGCTGAAGAAGTTGAAGGTGAAGCTCTTGCAACTTTAGTTGTTAATAAATTAAGAGGAACTTTGAAAGTTTGTGCAGTTAAAGCTCCAGGTTTCGGTGATAGAAGAAAAGCTATGTTGGAAGATATTGCTGTACTAACAAACGGAACTGTAATCTCTGAAGAAAGAGGCTTTAAATTAGAGAACGCAACCATCTCATACTTAGGAACAGCAAAAAAAGTTGTTGTTGACAAAGATAATACTACTATAGTTGAAGGTTCCGGAAAGCAAGAAGAAATTAAAAAGAGAATTAATGAAATTAAAGCTCAGATAGAAAAAACAACTTCAGATTACGATAAAGAAAAATTACAAGAAAGATTAGCAAAACTTTCTGGTGGTGTTGCAGTTCTTAAAATTGGTGCATCTACAGAAGTTGAAATGAAGGAAAAGAAAGCCCGTGTTGAAGATGCTTTACATGCAACTCGTGCAGCCGTTGAAGAAGGAATTGTTGCCGGCGGTGGAGTCGCTTTAGTAAGAGCAATTTCTGTTTTAGAAAAATTAGAAGGTGAAAATCCAGATCAAACTACTGGAATCAGAATTGTCCAAAAAGCATTAGAAGAGCCTTTAAGACAAATAGTAAACAATGCCGGACTCGAAGGCTCGGTAGTTCTACAAAAAGTTAAAGAAGGAAAAGATGATTTCGGATTTAATGCTGCAACAGAAAAATATGAAAACTTGATTAAGTCTGGAGTTATTGACCCAACAAAAGTTACAAGAACAGCATTAGAAAATGCAGCCTCAGTATCTTCTCTACTAATTACAACAGAAGCAGTAGTTTACGAAAAGAAAGAGAAAGAACCAGCTCCGGCTATGCCTCATCCTGGTATGGGCGGAATGGACTATTAAAAGCTCCTTTATTGGAAACGAAGGCGGAGAATTTCAAACTCCGCCTTTTTTATTTTTAAACGCAAAGTTTCTTATTTTTTGTTTACTATTATTATAAATATTCATAATGGATTATCTAAAAGAAATAACTGAACATTTTAACGCAAAAAGACTCAAACTTGCTTTAATTCTTTCTAAAAAATATTATGAAGAAGAACCCGATGAGGTTAACTCACTTCTTCTTTATTCTAAAGCCTTGATTGAAAATAATAATCCATTCCTTGCAATTCAAATTGCTAATGAAGCGGTTGATTTATTCAAAAAGAATCATCAGGTATTTCTCAACAGAGCTGAAATTCTTTACAAAACAAGTATTTTCAGTGGTGCGTTGCACGATATTGAAATTTACAATAATTCTAATGGCGATTATTCCTCAAAGATCTTATTAGTCAAAATTTTATCCGCGTTGGAAAAGTATGATCAAGCCTATGAAGAATTGAAAAAAATTAGTGTCAATACTGAAGAGATAAAGTTATTGGAAGAAGTAATTTCTTTGTGTTTAAAAATTCTGAAAAGGAATAAAGTATATATAAAGGAAATTGAAAAATTGCTTTTTCTTTCAGAATCATTTCCTAAAAACGATATTTTTTGGCTGCCAATCTGGATTTCAAATAATCTTCTTAAAAAAATAAATGATGAGGAACTAAAAGATAAAATTGAGCTTTTAGAGTTTTTCTCATTAGTTGATTCGTTCAGAATTAAAGATGCTGAAAAGAAACTTAAAAAATTAAATGACAAAAAAATTGATGATGAAAGATTTGAACAGGCAAAGAAAAAATTAAAAGAAATTATAAAATTCAAAAAATCTGTTTCTGATTCTTCAGATGATTTCTATGATGAAGAATCCGAATCAGCATTAACTGATGATGAAAATAAAATAAAATTAATCAGCGCAAGATTTTTTAATCTCGGCGAGAATATCCATTCAGGCAAAAGGAAATATCTTCTGCAATTTGATGAAAGTAATCTCGATTATGTTGCAGTTGAAATTTTAATTCAGAATCCATTTTATAAAAAGCAAAATAAAAAAGTAAGCGGTCTATGTGTTTGGTATCTTAATGACAAAGAATGTGGAAGACATAAGTTTGATATTGAGTTAAATAAAGATTGGGAAATGATTGAAATTGTTCAAAGCTGGGGAAATGAACAAAATAATTTTTGGAAACAAGGACACGGTAAACTCGATACTTTTCTTAATGGAAAGATGCTTTTTTCCAAGAGATTTCTAATAGACGAAACTGAAATCTTAAATACTGAACAGTTACCTTCATTATTTGCTTCTGAGACTTTTAACAAGCAACAAACCGAACAACCAAATCAAGTTGAAGAATTTAAACAAAAAGAGAGGCAGGAAGAATCTTTAACTGAATTAATTAATGAACTTCATAGTTTCATTGGATTGGATTCACTAAAACAATCTTTAGTTGATTTTATTACCTACTTAAATTTTATCAATGAGAGAAAAAAGAAAGGTATTAAAACTGAAGAGCAATTAGAACTCCATTGCATATTTTTAGGTAATCCGGGAACAGGAAAAACTACTATCGCACGACTTTTAGGAAAAATCTTCAAAGCAATGGGGATATTGGAAAATGGTCATGTAGTAGAAGTTGACCGCTCAGGTTTAGTCGGACAGTATATTGGAGAAACTGCTGTTAAAACAGATAAAATAATTAATGACGCTCTTGGTGGAATTTTATTTATTGATGAAGCATATACACTAAAGAAGCACGGAATTTCCTCTGATTTCGGTCAGGAAGCAATTGATATTCTCCTTAAAAGAATGGAGGATATGAGAGGTAAATTTGTTGTGATTGCAGCAGGATATCCGGGTCCTATGAAAGACTTTATTGAATCAAATCCTGGACTTCAATCAAGATTTACTCACACTTTTATTTTTGATGATTATTTACCAAATCAACTAACAGAGATTTTCAAACTATTTGCAAGAAAAGAAGAATATTCACTAACAGAAGAAGCAGAAAATTTCCTTCTAAAAAAATTTCAGGAGAGCTTTGATAACAGAGACGAAACTTTTGGTAATGCAAGATTAGCAAGAAAAATTTTTAATGAAACAAAAATTCAAATTGGGAAAAGATTTCAAAACGTACCAGAAGAAGAAAAAGAAAATTTTTCTCTAAATTCCATTACAACTGATGATATTCAAAATGCTTTTGGTTTTACTAAAAAGGAACAAAACAAAAAATTATTTGAGCAATCAAGGATAGATGAAATTCTCGAGAAGATAAATAATCTCGTAGGTTTTAGCGGCTATAAAAAGGAAGTAAAAGAAATAGTTAAACTTGCAAAATATTATATTGAAGAAGGAGAAGACATAAATGAGAAGTTTAACTTTCATTTCATTTTTTCTGGTAATCCCGGCACTGGAAGAAGAATAGCTGCAAAACTTTTAACAGAAATCATTTTTATCCTCGGCTTAATTAATAGAAATCATTTTATTGAAGTGGAAAATCACTCTTTAATTGGAAATAACCTTGAACAGACATCAGAGAAACTATCGAAAGTCTTTGACAGAGCGAATTCAGGTGTTCTTTTTATTAGGGATTTTGATACTCTCTTTGAAACTTTAAAGTACAGGACAGATATTTGCAATGAATTTGTTGATATGTTTCATAAAAAGTTGGTCAATAAATCAGAAAAAGTTGTTGTAATTTCTTGCGTTAATGAGAATTTCATTTATAACACTCCGAAAGAGTTCTCATCCATTAAACCTTTATTTAATAAAGTGATATTCTTTAATGATTTTACTTCCGATGAAATAATAACCCTTGTTAAAAATTCTCTAAATGAAAAATCACTTAACTTGTCTGAGGAATCATTAATAATATTATTCAATTTTATTGAGAATGCAAAAAAATTAAAGAGTCAATATCCTCAGAATACTCATCTTGTTAAATATCTAGTTGATACAATTCATAGAAAACATTTATTAAAGCTTTCCGAAATTCCGAAAGAATTAAGGACAGAAGAAGTGTCAACAAAAGTTGATGATGAAGTGATCAGAGAAATTATTAACACACAAATGATAATTGAAAACACTTCTCAATACTCTTCATCAACATCGTTAAAAAAATATTTAGATGATCTTAATAAACTTGTCGGACACCAAAACATTAAGGAGGTACTCCAAAACATAATAAATAGTGAGAAGTTAGCATCAATCAGGAGAGAGAGAGGACTTAGTGTATTACCTAAATCTTTTCATAGTTTATTTATTGGTAACAGATATACAGGTAAATCTACAATAGCCAAAATTTACGCTGGAATTTTAAAGGAATTAGGAATTCTTCAATACTCAGAAGTTGTTGAGATCGATAGTATCTCTATCTCAACTTTTTTTGATAATAAAAACCTGCTTCCATATTTTGAAGGGAAAATCGTATTGGTTGATAATTCTGCATTATTAGTTTATTCTGATGATATTATGCTGAGAGAAACCATTTCTCGAATTTTTTCCACTGCAAAAGAACATTCAGAAAAATTTGTAATGATAATTTCTGATAATAAAATTGGTATAAATCTGACTTTAGATAAACATAATGAATTAAGGTCAATTTTTACAAATGAATTTTTATTTAATGATTTTTCACCAAGAGAAATGTTAGAAATTGCCCTAAACTTTACTCAACAATATGGTTATCAGCTTGATGAAGGAGCCTGGCAATTACTTCTTGAAATATTTAATGATGTTTATGATAAGAATGATCCGAACTTTCTCAATACCAAAGCAGTTTATGAGCTAATTTATAAAATAATTAAACAGCAGGAAGACCGTTTAAGCAAATTAAATAATGTAACAGATAATGATTTGATCACTCTTACTTTTGATGATGTTAAAAACATTTATCGGTTTGATTAAAATTAAGCTATATCAATTAGTTCTGTACGTGTCCAAAGATATTCAAACACTTTCCCGTTTTCTATAATTACAGCAACGAGTTTATTCCCACTAACAGCTCCACAATCAATATAGATTGAATTTGACTGAGAATCATATTTAGGCTCGGGCATTCTGGTATGACCAAGTACTTGTAATTTCCCAATATTCAAAAGTTTCTCTCTGCACCAAAGAATTCCATAATCGGATTCCAGACTTTGATTAAAAATATTAAGAAGTTTATTATCATCTTTGATAACCGAATCATCAATAATTTTATCAAATCTATATGAAATCCCTGCATGTGAAATAAAGCAATCATCGTTATTAAAAAAAAGTGGCATTGACAATATATAATTTATATGTTCATCTATTTTATCAATCCTATCTTGATAAGACTTTAATGTTGTAATAGCCCCATTACTAAACCAAGAGCGAGCAAATAATGAGTTGGGATTTTTAAAATGATCAACGAACATTAAATCGTGATTACCAGGAGTAAAAAATATTTTCCTTTCAAGAAAAAGTTCAACAACCTCAAAACTAAAATTTCCTCTATCAATTAAATCTCCAACTGAATAGATTGGAACATTAGGGAAATATCTATCCAACTGATCAACAAGTTTGACTAAAGTATGAAAACAGCCGTGAATATCCCCAATAACAGCAATCATAATTAAATATGAAAAGTTTCTTTAGCGTATTTTTCTAACTCTTCACGGAAATTAGGATGAGAGATTTGAATTAAAGCTTTAGCCCTTTCCTGGATAGTTTTTCCAAATAAATCAGCAATTCCGAATTCAGTAACCACATAATGTACATCTCCTCTTGAGGTAACTACACCTGCTCCGTTTTTCAAGGTTGGAACAATTCTGGAGATAGTATTATTCTTTGTAGTTGAAGGCAAGGCAATAATTGGTTTACCTCCTTCAGATCTCGAAGCACCCCTGATAAAATCAACCTGACCACCAATACCACTATAAAATTTTGTTCCTATTGAATCAGAGCAAACCTGTCCGGTTAAATCAACTTCAATTGCTGAATTGATTGCAACCATCTTGTTGTTCTTCGATACAATGAAAGGATCATTAACATATTCCTGCGGGTGAAATTCAAAAATTGGATTATTATTTATGAAATCATAAATTTTTCTTGTTCCCAAAACAAACCCAGCTATAATTTTACCAGGGTGTAAAGTTTTCTTTTCACCATTTATAATTCCACTTTCAACCAACTCAATAATTCCATCAGAGAACATTTCTGTATGGATGCCCAAATCTTTTTTATCGTGAAGATATCTCATTACAGAGTCTGGAATTGCACCAATCCCCATTTGCAAAGTAGAACCATCTTCAATCAAACTTGCAACGTGTCCACCAATTTTATCAAATACTTCTAATTCTTCAGCAGTCGCATTTGGGTCAACCTGAGGAAGCTCAAAAATTGGTTCATCGTGTTCAACTATGTAATTTATTTTATTTATATGAATGAAGCTATCTCCCAAAGTTCTGGGCATATTCTTATTAACCTGAGCAATAATTACTTTAGAACGTTCAGCAGGAGTCTTAATTGTACCAACATCAACTCCATAACTGCAAAAACCATGCTCATCGGGTGGTGAAACGTGAATTAAAGCAACATCAGATTTTATGAGGTTTTTCTTAAATAATAAAGGAACTTCAGAAAGAAATATGGGAATAAACTCGGCAGTACCTTTATTTATTGCAGGTCTGGAATTTGCTCCAATAAAAAAAGCTTTATGTTTGAAATGCTTCTCCATTCCTGGATGAAGGTAAGGCAAGTCCCCAACAATTAAGATATGAAATATTGTTACATTTTCTAATTCATCCTTTCTTCTAACCATAGCTCTAACAACTTCCATTGGGCAAGCACATCCGGGCTGAACAACAATATTATCTCCTGACTTAATAACCTTAACTGCTTCGTCCGATGAGACAAGTTTTTGATTATAAATTCTAAGAATATTAGTAGGAATAGAATGTTTTGTAAATATTTCGTTTTGTGTAATCATAATAAACTCTTCTTATTTTCAATTAGTTGAAAACAAATGTAATCTTCTATATTCAATATTAAAGTTATGAGCAACTGACTCATTTGAACAATAACCATTATGCGTGCAAACTCCCTTTGCTAAACCCTGATCTGCCATAACAGCATTTGCGAGTCCTTCCTCGCCAATAGAAAGCAAGTAATTAAGCGCAGCATTATTTAAACCATAACTTGCAGTTCGAGAGACTAATGCAGGCATGTTAGGTACACAGTAATGGATAACATCGTGCATAATATAAACCGGGTCAGATAGAGTAGTTATATGGCTGGTTTCAATACAACCACCCTGATCAATTGAAACATCAATAATTACTGCTCCTTTTTTCATTTGTTTTACCATATCTTCAGTAACCAAATGTGGAGCTTTCTCACCTTTAATTAAAACAGCACCAATTAAAACATCTGCAAATTTAACTCCACGAGAAATTGTATATGGATTGGCAACAACAGTAGTTATTCTTTTTCTGAAATCAAGTTCTATTTGTCTAAGTCTGTTAACATCTTTATCAAGAAGAATCACCTGAGCTCCTCTTCCTAAAGCGGCAGCAGCGGCAGAGATACCAACTACTCCAGCTCCAATAATTACAACTGCAGCAGGAGCAACACCAGTTATTCCACCTAATAATATTCCCCTTCCGCCTTTAGAAAATGTTTCTAAATTCTTTTCAGCAACCTGAATAGCAAGTTGCCCGGCTATTTCACTCATAGAATGAAGTACCGGTAGTTTATCATCCTGTTCAATTAGTTCGTAGCCTATTGCAGTTATTTTCTTTTGAAGAAGAGTATCAAGAATTTTCTTTTTACCAACTGCCAGATGAAGAAAGGAAAAGACAATCTGAGATTCCTGCAGCAAATCACATTCTGATTCTGATAATGGAGCAACTTTCACAATTACTTCAGCACGTTTATATGCTTCATCAGCAGAATAAACTATCTGCGCTCCAGCATTTCTATATTCCTCATCAGAAAAATGACTTCCTTGACCAGCATTAGTTTCAACATAAACTGTATGACCAGCTCTTACCAGAGCATCAACTCCGGCAGGTGTTAAACCAACTCTTTTTTCCTCAAAAAGAGTCTCTTTAGGTATTCCATATCTCATAGAAATTCCTGTTTTACTATACAAATATAATTATTATCAATTTTACACTTTAATTTACTGGAGTAAGTGGTTTTTTCCCAGAGAGAACCGCAATAACATTTTTCGCAACAAGTTCAGACATTTTATTTCTTGCTTCGTGAGTTGCACTTCCTATATGAGGTAAAGCTACGACATTTTCTAATTTCAACAATTCAGGATTAATTGAAGGCTCATTCTGATATACATCAAATCCTGCTGAAAAAATTCTTTTTCTTTTAAGCATTTTAATTAAATGTAATTCATCTAATACTTCACCACGAGCAGTATTAATAAAAATCGCATCTTTTTTCATTAATTCAAGATTTTGTTTATTAATCAAATTCTTTGTTTTTGAGTTTAAAGGAATATGCACTGAGATTATATCCGATTTCTTCATTAACTCTGTTAAACTAACTTTTTTTGCTTTTAATGTTTTTTCAGCTTCAATATTTACGTTATTGGAATAGTAAATAATATTACATCCAAATGCCTTTACTCTTTTTGTAACTGCGGTACCAATTCTCCCCATACCAATTATTCCAACAGTTTTATTCATTAATTCTTTGCCTAAAAGAAGTTGCGGTGCCCACCCTTTGAATTTTCTATTTTTTACTAATTCTATACCTTCTTTAAGCCTTCTTGAACAAGCTAAAATTAATGCTAAAGTTAAATCTGCAGTTGATTCCGTTAATACCTCGGGAGTGTTTGTAACTAATATTCCTTTTTGTCTTGCATATTCAATATCTATATTGTTAAAACCAACAGCATAGTTTGCTATGATTTTAACCTCAGTTAATTGATCAATTATTTTTTTATTGATTTTGTCTGATAACAAACAAATCAATGCAGAAGAATCTTTAGCTCTTTTTACGAGTTCCTTTGAACTAATTTGATGTCCCCCTTTGAATATATCAACTTGAAAATCTTTTTTTAGAAGAAGATTAACACCAGTCTCAGGGATTTGACTTGTAATGAATACTTTTCTTTTATCCATACAATAAAGTAACAATAAATAAAGCTGCCAAAATTCCGGCAATATCAGCAATTAAACCAACAGGTAAAGCATATCTTGTGTTTTTTACATTTACTGCACCGAAGTAAACAGCTAATACATAGAAAGTTGTTTCCGTACTACCATAAAAAGTAGAGACAAGTATTCCGATAAATGAATCCGGTCCGTGAACAGACATTATTTCAGCCATTATACCTAATGAACCGCTTCCGGAGAGAGGTCTCATCAAAGCCATAGGAAGTGCTTCAGCAGGCATTCCTATAAGATCTGTAAAAAGCCTTAATGCTGGAATCAACCATTTATCCATTGCTCCACCAGCTCTAAAAATTGCAATCGCAACTAACATAGCGACAAGATATGGGATTATTCTAACTGCAATATTAAAACCTTCTTTTGCTCCTTCTACAAATTGTTCATACACTTTAACTTTTTTTATAGCACCATATCCTATAAAAACTACTATTAAAATCGGTATTGCAAGTGCTGAGATTGTTCCAACTATTTTTTTGAAAATATCAAAGAAAGTATCGTTAATAAAAATATTAAAGAAAGAAGCGGGTAAGAAAACAAGAGATAATGATATTATTGTCAATATTATCAAAAATAACAAAATACCTTTAAGGTGTTTTTTAATAATATCAAAAATACTTTTGGTTCTATCAGATAAAATATGAAACAGATTGGCTACAAGTAATCCAGTTAAAGTAGCGCAAAAAGCAGCAAACATAGTCGTACCAATAATAATAGTAGGATTACTACTACCGGAAGCAGCACGGACAGCGATTGCAGTAGCAGGAATGAGAGTCAAACCTGCAGTATTAATTGCCAGAAAAGTGATCATTGAATTTGTAGCTGTCCCTTTGTTTGGATTAATTGAATTTAGTTCTTCCATAGCTTTCAAGCCAAAAGGTGTTGCTGCATTGCCTAACCCAAGCATATTCGCTGATATATTCATAACCATTGAACCTATTGCTGGATGGTCAGCTGGAACTTCCGGGAAAATCCTTTTTGTTAATGGCTTAATAAATGACGCTATTTTTTTTATTAAACCTGCTTCTTCGGCAACTTTCATTACTCCCAACCACATTGCCATAATTCCAATCAAACCAAGTGCAATTTCAACTGCTACTCCTGCTATTTTAATGGATTCATTAGTTATCTTTTTGAATGTCAGAAATTCAATATCCTTTAAAACAATAACTGCAGAATATGTTTTACTATCTATTTGATTAACAACTTTAAGCATACCGGATATTGAATTATCTTTGCCCGAAGATGCTGCAATCTCCCGCCATATTTTAGGGAAGTTATTATTTGCTGGTATGGTTATGTTAAAATTAGAATCTGATATTTCAGCATTTGCTTTGGCACTAATTACTAAATCATCACTAATTTTTTCATTATAAAATTTAGAAAAATCCTGAGCTGAGATTTTAAGCTTAAAGTTATCTTTTAAAGAAGATGATTCGTTAGTTATAAGAAGACAATTTAGCTCTTGATTATTTTTGAAACGATTTGAAGATATATCACTTATATCAGTAAATAAAGCAGAGAGAAAACCAAGAAGAATTAAACCAAGCCAAACATAGTTTAACAATTTTTGCCTCAATAAGAATAATTTTATTTGCCGTTTTCTATTATAAACTGAATCTCTTTTGAATCTAAAATGCAAAGCATAAGATTTGAGGGTATAAGATAATCCGATTCGTTGGTTTCTTTAGAAAATTTTTTAAAGAACTTTTCCTTAACCAGCTCTATTAGTTTAGGATCATCTAATTCTCTTATTTCCCCGATTATAGATATATATTTTATTTCGTAAGAGTATTCGGAATTATCAGTAAATTGAGCATTGTAAACGAGAAATTGACCGTAATGATTGAACTTAATACTTTCATATTTCTCATCATCCTTATTCAATACAATAAAAATATTTTTATCCAAATAAATGAAATTAGTGGCAAGTTGGTAGTTCTTTCCATCTTTAAGTCTTAAGGTTAGAACTCCAGCAAAAGAATTGTTTAATTCATTTTCAATTTCATTTATGTCGCGAATAAAAGTAAAATTTTTTCTCATTTTTAATAGATTTATTTGATAATACAGTTATTATTTAATTGATAAATGCAACTGGGGCAGTGATTGAGATTTTTTTCAGATTTATTCTCCAAAATACCTCTAACCAAACTTAAAATTTCTTCCCTCAATTCAGGAAGATTTCCCCTTTCATAATTTAATTCAAAACAAAGATTTGGATTTCTCAAAAATATTAATTTTGAAGAAAATTTATCTATTTTTTCGAAAAATTTCATTGAAATATACAAATAAAATTTCATTTGTATTTCGTATTCTTTGAAATGATTTTGAGCATTTGATTGGTCAATAACATCGGTTTTATAATCTATAATTATTATCGAATCTTCTCTAAAGATAATTTTATCAACAACTCCTTTTAAAGTTAGGTTTTCTTCTTTTATCATTATCTCAAATTCATTTCTGAAGTTTTTATAGTCATTTAATTCTTTAAAGATTTTAGAGTTATAGTAACTTTCTAATAATTGTAAAACTGAGTTCTTAACTTTTTCATCTTTGAATTCCTCAATATTTACTTTTTTATTTAGGTAGTCGCTTACTTTCTTTAATGGGATATTTTTTTCTAAAATTTTGTGAATTATTTGACCAAACTTTTCTGAGCTTTTTTTATTAATAAGATTGTTTTGATTTATTGTAACTTCTTCATCTTCATCCTGATCTCTTAAATCATCCATATACTGATCTAATTTTATGTTTTTTTCTAATTCCATTGGCAATAATCTTAGTAGTTTTGCCAAACCAATATTGTAAGTAAGATGATATTTCAATTGACATTTTTCAAAAGTAGAAATTTTGGTAGCAGATATAATTTGGTGTTCTGAAGGACTATGTAGTTTAGAAATATTTATTAAATATTTTTTATCAGGCTCTTCGTTAATTTGAGATTTTATGCTTTCTTGATCAATATAAGAAGTTACTTTGATTTCTATCTTTAGTCTTTTTGTAAAATTAAAATATTGATTGTCTTTTTTTGTAAGAAATTTAACTTCATCTTCAATAGAAATTTGATGATTGGATATTTCGGGCAAAACATCTTGTAATAATTTTATAAAAGACTTTGGATTATATTTATCTTTTTTATCTTTTTCATAGACAATAAAAAGTTTATTAATTGCTCTGGTAACTCCAACATAGAAAAGTCGTTTTACTTCTGCTAAATCTCTTGCTTCTTCAATAAAATTACTTAATGCAAGAATAGGAGGCACTAAGAAATTACCAAGCGGGTCTTCAACCGGAGGAACTTTAAATAATAAACCGAGTTCTTTATTAACTGTAATTTCACGAGCCTTATTGTGAGATAAATCTGGATATGATTCACATCTATACAGAAAAACGACCTTAAATTCTAATCCTTTTGCCTGGTGAATTGTCATCAGTTGAACTCCGGATTCCGATAACAATCCTTCAGCTTGAGCTTCGTCTGGTTTGTTTACCAATGAATCATCAAGAAATTTTACAAAATCATAAAGAGTTTTAAAGCCACTTTTATCGAAGTCCTTAGCAATTGATAATAGCTTTTCGATATTTGCAAGTTCTTGCTCACCATTATGTCTGTTTTTAATGATCAGTAAATAATCGGAATCTGATAAGATTTGTCTAATCAGAATAGAAATTGTATTAGAGGAAAAACTTTTTATTTGATTTTCAAGTCTTGTAATTATTTCGAAATATTTTTTTTCTAATGAGGAATAATTTTTAAGTTTTTCATAAAATGAAATGCCTTGAGATAAACTTATCTTAAAAATTTCTGAATCTGATAACATAAAAAACGGAGAACGCAGTATAGCAATCAAAGCAACATCATCATCAGGATTAGATATAAATGATAGATAATTTCTTATGTCACTAATAACTTGCTTTTGATAAAATCCTCGCCCTCCAATTATTTTGTAAGGGATTTTTTTAAGGGTAAATATCTTTTCGAGTTCATCGAAATGCTTTCTTTTGGTCACTAAAACAGCAACATTAGAAAAAGATATATTAGAGTCATTAACTAATTCCAAAATTTTCAAAGATGTTAATTCAGCCTGTGATTGACTTTTATCCTCGAGCTCATCAGATACTAAAAATTCTATATCACCAATCTCATTTTCATCTTTAGCACAAACTATAGGAACATTTTCAAGTTCATTAAACAAAGGTATAGATGAATGAAAAAGTTTATTGAAAACATAATTAGTAAATAAACATAGTTCCTTCACCATTCTGAAACTATCAGGAAGAAGTTGCAAACCAGACTCTTGATTTTGATTTGAGATGTCTGCTCTGGTTTTATCAAATACTTTTAAATCAGCGTCCCTGAACCTGTATATACTTTGCTTATCATCACCTACAATAAACAAATTACCACTTCTAAGATCATCAAGAATTGGAAGGAAAATATCATACTGTATTTCATCAGTATCCTGATATTCATCAACCATTAAATAAGTAAATCTTGAGGACAATTCTTTTCGAATATGTTCGTTATTTAAAAGTAATTTTGTTTTAATTAAAATGTCATCAAAATCAATGAAAGAATTTTTTCTTTTCTTTAATTCATAAATTGCAGATATCTGTTCAAATAGAAAAAGAATTTTTTTACCAAGTACAAGCATTTCATTATGAATTGAGAAGTCTGTATTTATATCTGCCAGTATTTTTAATTTGGAGTAAAGATTTTCAAGTTTTTCAATCGTTTCGACAGAACTATCTTTAGAAGGTTTTAATAAATATCCCTTTTTTCTAATAGTACCCTCTTTTGTAAAGGCAAGATCTTTTAGTTTAATTAGAAAAGATAAAAAGTCTTGTTCTTTTATGAACTCATTGCAAGCCTGTTCAATTTGAATAGCAATTTGATTTTCACTATCCGTAGCAAGAACAAGATTATTAACCTCTTCTACTGAATTTAATAAATCATTTTTATAAATATCTTTTATTTCATTGATTAAAGAATCGAACGAATTATCAAAATAATTTTTAATCTCATCGTTTGTTTTACAATAGATTTTTTCTTTGAGTAGGTGAACATTTTTCTTGTTTTTTAATAGTTTCTTGAATTCGCTTTCAAGTTTATAACGTGTGCCAAAGTATCTTATTAGTTCTTTTATTAAGACAGAATTATTATCATCTCTGAACATTGAATCTATTACTTCATTAATTGATAACTCAATTAATTCATCTGAAGTTGATTGATCTATAGGGACAAAGTTAGCATCAACACCTGCTTCAACTGGATAATTTTTGAGTATTTCTATACAAAATGAATGGATTGTAGAGATGTAAGCAAATACAAGATTTCTTTTAATTTTATAAAGAACTGCCAATTGAGATTGAACTTTTGTAACAGCTATTTCTTCATTAACTAATTCAGATATTTTTTTATATAATTCATTAGCAGCTTTATTTGTAAAAGTAATAGCAGCTATTTTTGACAAATCTCCATTTAACTTTTTTGCAGCATTCAGATATTTATACTTTAATACGAAAGTTTTTCCAGACCCGGCATTAGCGGTTAATGCAACGTGATTATCAGATTGAATCACCCTTAGTTGGTGAGGTGTAAAATTTAACTCATTCTTTACCATAAGGCAAAATGATTTTAAATGTTGTTCCCTTTTGTGATGAATTAACTAAAATGATATCTCCATTAACACTATTAAGATATTTTTTTGCTATTTTCAATCCCAAACCCATACCTTGTTTTTTAGTAGAAAAGTTTTCAAGAAAAATTTTGTCTCTAAATTCTTCACTAATTCCTTTGCCATTATCTTCAAAATAAATTTCTAAATATTTATCTGATTTTTTAATTAAAATATTAATCAGATTTCCAGAAGCTTGAATAGAATTTCTAATTAAGTTGATGAAAATTCGGCTTAGCTGATTTTTATCGTTTTCAATAACGTATTCATTACTGTCCGCTGAAATATTAATCTTAATTTTTTCGTTTAAATATATATTTGATAATTCAGTCAGAAGTATCATTAAATCAAACTTTTCAAAATTCATACTTGGCATTTTAGCAAATCTTGAAAATTCAGATGCAATTTGGTTTAAATTTTCAATTTGTGATAATATAGTTGAAGAAACTTTATCAAATAATTTATCAAAATCTTCTCTCTTTTCTTTGAAAGTAAAAATCAATTGCTGCAAGGTTAATTTCATTGGAGTCAGAGGATTTTTAATTTCGTGGGCAACTTGTTTAGCCATCTCTTTCCAGGCTGATTCTCTTTCTAATTCGGCTAATTCAATTTGATTTTTCTTCAATTCATCAGTCATTTTGTTGAATCCATCCAATAATTCTTTCAGTTCGCCTTTCTCATTATGTTCAATTTTTACATTCAGATCACCTCTTCCTAAAGCTTCTGCAGCTTTAGTTAATCTTTGAATTGGAGAGGAAATCTGATTTGCTAATAATGTGCTTGAGAAAATGATAATCACAAGGGTTAATGAATAAATTCCAAATAAGACTATATCAAATTCAGAAATTGAAATAACATTATTCGACTTATTAAAAGCCTGATTTACATTCAGAATATATTGTTTATCCTTTAATCTTATTATTTTATAAAATGATTGGAAGGAATAATTTTCAATTTTCTCTGTTAAGTAAAACTCTCTGAACCTATCATAATTAATGTTGTAATATACCAGACTGTTTATTTTGTCATTTATTAATCCCACATCATAAAACTGCTTATCTGAAGTATAAATTAAATTTGTTTCTTCAAATAGATTAAATGAGATATTAAGAGATTTATAGACTTTCTTTGCTGCTTCTCCTAACTTTGAATTTTGGCTAAAAGCAGAATTAAGATTTGTTTCAACTAATAATAGCTTTTGTTTTAATTCATTCTTTATATTAATTGATGAACGCTCATCCAAAATATTCCTATTATAAAGCCCTAAAAATGTTATTGGCAAAATCGAGATGAATAAGAATAAGAATAAAAGCTTGGACTTAAATGAAATTGATAGTTTTTTAATTCGAAAAAAGGAGAGGATTGAAATTATAATAAAAATAAATATTGAATGAATTATAAAAACTTTGAAAAAATTGAAGAGACTCCAACTAAATTTATTATCAGCAACTGCTACTACATTAGTTATTTCACTATCATCATCGAAAGTTTTAATTATGTAAGCTTCATAGTTTTCATCACCAAATTTGATTTTGGTCCAACCATCATTATAGATCGAATCTAATTGTAATTCAAACAAATGTTTAATTTGCTCACGATTTGGATATACATCTCCATAAAATTGAACAAGTTTTCTATCTTTAAACTGAAAGATTTTTACTTTCTCTAAGTTTATATATTGATTAATTATGTTCAGATCCGATCTTAAAAATTCAGGAAAACCCAACCCTCCTAATTTGGTAACTTCGAAGTTAATACCTGAAGAAACAACTAATTGAGTGACACCTTGCTCAATGTACTTTGAAAAAGCATTAATTTTTTTAACTAAAGAATCGGAGTTACTTTCATCTAAAAAAATGACATCATTAAATTTTCCTAAAAGCTGTTTTATATTCTCTTTGTGATCAAAACCTATTCTGAAGCCTCCTAATATTTTTCCGTTCCTGTCATATATGGCGATATATGAATTAAGCTCTTCCTGATGGAGATTGCTTCTACTCCAATTTATAAAAGCCAATGAGTTAAAATTTATATCTTTTCTTAATAAAAGGTTTTGTTCTGATTGGTTAGTGTATATCTGATTGATGTTATCGCTTAAATAAAATTTAATAAGTTGGTCATTAAATCTATTTATTTCAAAAGCCACATTTTTGATAGACTCTCTTTCTCTCAAAGTATCAAAATAATTTAATAAAATGACAGAATTGAGCGATGAAGCAAAAAGAATAATAACATAATACTTAATTCTGCTTGTTTGATATCTGTTTATTATAAAAAAAACGATCAATATGGTTAAAAGAAAAACAGCTAAATTTATGATATTATACAAAGGGTTCTTTGAACTTAAATAGAAAATACAGCTTGATATAAAAATAAATGAAGTTACTATTAGAAAGTCTTTTAATACAAATTGATCATTATTATTTGAGATTATTTTTTTAAATAATAGGCATAACCCAATAAGCACGAATAAAAAAGATACGCCAAGCAAAAGAATATTTGTATGCATTATCAAAACCGTAAAATCAGGCAATATTTCAAAATCTTTAAAGTACCGCAATTTTGAATCAAAGACTACCGATTGGATTGATGCAGCAAAAGCTCTTAATAGTAAGGGAAATAATACCAAAATCAAAATCAGCAAAGAAAAAGAAATAATCTTAGATTTAAATCGTTTTCCTTCTCTCAAATATTTTAATGAATATCTAAAAAACTGTAAAGCAGCAATGGTTACAAATATATTTGTAACAAAAAATTCCAAAGGAGATTTAACTATTCCAAATCCAAATGTAGAGGAAAAGTTTGCAGGAATAGTTATTGGACTATTTATAAACTTTGAGGGAATTGAAAAAACAAATAATAAAATTCTAAAAACAATTAAATATGTTAGAAGAAATGAGAATTTTGCAAAATATGTTTTTAAATTTTTATAATCTTTTCTCAATCCACTTCCAATAATAACAAAACCAAGTAATACAATTATAGACTGAACTGAGGAAGTAAAATCTTTTATATTATTTATATGACTTTTAATTGTTGGTTTATCTACTGTTACAAGTCCAATTTTTTTATTTTTATTATTAATGATTTCAAAAGAATACTTTCTTCCATCTACAGTTGGTGATGTAAAAGGATTAAAATCTATGGAAGTTGATGTTTGAATTTTTTCAGTGATTAAATCTGTAATGCTAATCTTTTCATAAAATTTATTATTAAGCTTATATTTTTTTTCAATAGGGAGTGAAAGAAAGATAAAAAACTCATCGTTCTGAAAATGAAATATATCAATAATTGAATAGCAATAAACCAAATCTTTTTCTAAAAAAAATGATTCACCAGTTGTTGCTGGTAAAGGAAACAACTCATTGTGAAGAACTTTGCTGCTCTTATTCCACCCAACAAGTTTTCCATTAGGGGCATAAATCTCAATTGAAAAATCATCATATCCGGGTTGGTTTATTAATTTAATTAAAGACTTATAAGTTTCGTCAGATTTATTTAGTTCTGACTGTAAACTTGATTTTAATTTATTTAATGTACTAATCAGAAAATTCTCTTTGATTTTAAATTCTTCAGTTACAGAAATTTGCATATCATTCAATTCTTCTGTAACGAAAGATTTCCAATTATTTTTGATGGAATTAATTTGTTCCTCAGCAACAATTCCAGTCAGAATAAGAAGAATCAAAACAAAAAAGACGATGGAGAATACTTTTCCATCGCCTTTGAAATATTTTACTAAGTAACTTTTATTTAGTTTATTGATAGTTGACTTATTATCCAATTTTCACCAACTCTTTTTAGAGAAACATAAACCTGAGCTTTATTTCGCCTGCCTTTATTTTCATAATAAAGAGTGCCTGTTGCATAAGGATTATTTTCAAAAGAATTTATCTGATTAAATTTAAATAACTGCACTTTATAAACTTTAAAGAAATCTTCAAGCAGGTAGAAGGCTTGATTTGTTGTATAATATCCATTGATATTTCCCATCAAACTAAAATAAGTTTTAGAATTAATAAACCTGGCTAATTTTATTACATCAGAATTTTTAATTGATTCTTCAATTTCTGAAATTACAATCAGATTAGAATCTGATTTTGTATTAGGCTTAAAGTTCTGAATTAACTTATCATTCTGAGCAAATGTTCCATTAAATAAAAATAGCCCCAATAATATGTACACATAAATTTTTATCATTTAAGAAAGTGAATAATTATACCTTAAAAATAAATACTTAAAAAATAATATTTTAATTCGTTATCTGTATTTCTTTCAATATTCTATTTGAAGAAAGTTTATTCCTTTCTTTATTTGGTTTCAACATTGGTTCCCCTTCAACAGTTTGATAAGCCCAATCAAAAACGATTCTATCGGAAGTAATATTTTTAACTCTGATTTTAGCATAACGGTTATTCCAAGTCCAAATTACATAAGTATGTCCAACTTTTGCAATCTCATCTTTTGAAGGTGACCAACCAGAATTAGGAGCAAATTTTATATCATAAATATCAGATGTTAATCCCATATCTTTAATGTCAGTATCATCATATACGACTAAGTAATATTGACCTTGATAGTTTTCAAAAAAGAAATCAGCATCGAGACTGTTGTAAGGGACAACAGAATATAAAGAGAATGAATACCCTGAAGTATTTGGAAATCTTCTAAAATCAAATATGCTTTGATTAAAACCTTCAGGGCGAGGGACTGCATAAACGACATCATAACTTAGCTCACTTTCGTTACCATTATAATCATAAGCAGTAACTGCATAATAATATTTAACTCCATTTCTCATTCCATAATCTATAAAACTATTTGTATTTGATGAACCTATTAAGGTATACTTACCATTATATGTGTAGCTATAATAAATATTATAACCAGCTACATCATTTTCATAATTTTTCCTCCAGAAAATATCTACTCTTTGATCACCATTGATAACTGTAATATTTTGGGGAGGAGAAGGTGGAGTAAAATCCTCATATGGAAATTGAATATTACAAGAATAAAAAACAATTGATGAGAAAATTATTGTTATATAAGCGAATATTTTAGTTTTCATTTTGCACCTCTTTTTCACCAAAAAGTGCAAACTAAATGCCAGTTTCTGATTTGATAATTGCTCTTAAAAATGTTTTATTAGTGATTAAGTGTTTAGTAAAATGAACATTTCTGAACATTTAATTAAAATTTAAAAGACTATTTCGCCATTTAATAATAATTTGCCATTATTACATACACCAATTGCTTTACCAGTAAAAAGCCTTTTATCAAATGGAGTATTTTTTGACTTTGAAAAAAACTTTTCTTTATTGACTGTCCATACTTCATCTAAATCTAAAATTGTGAATTCCGCTTTTTCTCCAACTTTAAAGGCGGGTATTTTGAGATTTAAAACTTTGCGTGGATTTATAGAATATTTGAGAATAATTTCATCCAAACTTAAAATCTTTTTATGAAAGAGTTCTGTAAGAGAAAGTCCTACAGATGTTTCGAGCCCTACAATACCGTTTGGAGCGTAGTCAAATTCAAGTTCTTTTTCCTCTGTAGAATGTGGAGCGTGATCAGAGGCGATGCAATCAATAGTGCCATCTTTCAATGCATCTAAGATTTCTTTAATATCCTTTTGGCTTCTTAAAGGTGGATTCATCTTTAAATTTGTATCGTAAGTTTTGAGAGCATCATCTGTTAATGTAAAATGATGAGGAGTAACTTCAGCAGTAACATTTATATTTTTACTTTTAGCTTCTCTTACCATTTTAATTGCATTAGCTGAACTAATATGTGCAATATGTACTCTTGCTCCAGTATACTGAGCCATCAGAATGTCTCTCATTACTATTAAATCTTCAGAGACTGAAGGTAAAGGAGGCAGTCCAAACAAAGTAGAATTTATTCCTTCATTCATTGATCCAAAAGATAGTGACTCATCTTCACAATGTTCTATAATTGGTAAATCAATCATTTTAGCGTACTCCATTGCACGTTTCAAGATAGAAGCAGTTTTAATAGCTACACCATCATCTGAAAACGCAACTGCACCAGCTTCTTTTAATTCCAACATTGGTGATAAAAACTCTCCTTTTCTTCCGACTGTTGCTGCAGCAACTGGATATACATCTACAATATTATTTTTTGATCTATTTTTTATAAAATCAACTACTTCTGCAGAGTCTATTGCCGGCTCTGTATTTGGCATACAAGCAACAGCAGTAAATCCACCAAAAGCGGCGGCTTTACATCCGGTTTCAATTGTCTCTTCATCTTCTCTGCCTGGTTCACGCAAATGAACGTGAATGTCAATAAAACCAGGCACGACCTGTTTTCCTGATAAGTCAATTATTCTAACATTTTTTTCATCATAATCTAAATTATGAGCAAATTCAGCTATTTTACCATCTGATAAAAGTATATCAATATTTTTTTCTTGAAGATTTTGTTCAGGATTAATAGCGGTTAGATTCTTTAATAAAATTTTCATAATTGTGTTTAGTTTAATGTTCCTAATAAATATAAAACTGCCATCCTTATTGCCACTCCATTGGTTACTTGCTGAAGAATAACTTGATATGGTCCATCTGCTACATCAGATGATAATTCAACACCTCTGTTTATTGGACCTGGATGAAGAATTAAAATATCTTTTTTATTTTTCTCTAATCTTTGGGAGTTAATTCCGAAATATTTTATATATTCTCTTATTGAAGGGAAATATTCTCGAGCTTTTCTTTCTAATTGAATTCTTAGAACATTAAGTACATCATTTTCCTGAATAGCTTCATCAATGCTATAAATAACATCTACACCCAAATCTTCAATCTGTTTTGGAATCATTGTAGAGGGTCCGCAAACAGAAACTTTTGCTCCCATAGTCTTCAAAGCAAAAATATTTGACAATGCAACTCTGCTATGAGCAATATCTCCGACAATACATACCTTTAGATTATCTAATTTACCAACCTTTTCACGGATTGTGTATAAATCCAACAATGCTTGAGTTGGATGTTCGTGAAGGCCATCACCGGCGTTAATAATGTTCGAATCACACAACTTAGTTAACATCAGTGGAGTGCCAGCAACAGAATGTCGAATAACTATCATATCAACTTTCATAGCTTCAATATTTTTAACAGTATCTTTTAATGATTCGCCTTTGCTTACACTACTGGTAGAAACGGAAAAATTAACTGCATCTGCAGAAAGTCTTTTTTCAGCCAGTTCAAAAGAAATTCTCGTTCTTGTTGAATTTTCATAAAAAAGATTAACTACTGTTTTCCCCTGAAGAGTAGGGACTCTTTTTATTGGTCTTTCTAAGATTTCCTTAAAAGTATTGGCTGTATCTAATATAAGTTGTATATCTTCTTTCGGAACATTTTGCATTCCGAGTAAATGTCTGTTAGATAAAGGCATAAAATTCCATTAATTATTAACACTTTCTATTAAATAAATAGCATCTTCTCCATCAACTTCTTCAACCTTTAATCTTATTTCTTCATTTTGAGAAGTGGGTATATTCTTACCGACATAGTCTGCCCGAATTGGTAATTCTCTGTGTCCTCTGTCAACCAAAATGCAAAGTTGAATGGAGCGAGGTCTTCCTAAATCCATAATAGCATTTAATGCAGAACGAACTGTACGACCAGTATAAAGGACATCATCAACAAGTATAACGTCTTTTTCGTTGACATCAAAAGTTATATCTGATACTGAGACCTGAGGTTGTTTAATTCTTGTTCTGAAATCATCTCTATAAAGAGTAACATCAAGAACACCTAAAGGTAGTTCAATCCCTTCAATTGATAATAATTTATCCCTGAGTCTTCTTGCTAAAAATTCGCCTCGAGTTCTCATCCCAATAAGTACCAAATTTTTTGATCCCTTATTTTTTTCCAGAATTTCGTGGGCAATTCTGGTGATGATCCTATCTAATCCTTCTTTGTCAGCTATTTTTGATTTTATTTTCATAAAAAAATAACCTCAATAGAAAAATTTTATTTTTCTATTGAGGTTTCCTTTTTGTTTTTAAATATAATGTTTTCAAAAAATCCTTCTCCATCTCACCGAATGGAATTAAAGGTTAATAAAAAAGGGAACTATTCAGTTCCCTTTAATTAAATAAAATTATTTAACGTGGAATTCGATTCTTCTGTTATAGAATCTGGATTGTTCATCCATTTCTTTGAATAATAGATTTCTCTTACCCATTCCAACAGTTGTTAATCTTGAAGCATCTACTCCCTTAGCGACTAAGAATTTTTTGACTGCTTCAGCTCTTCTCAATGACAATTGATCATTGTATTTGTCTGAACCTATTTGATCAGTATGTCCCTGAATTTCAACTTTTACATCTGGGTTCTTTAATAAAATTTCAGCAGCATTATTGAGAATTGGGTAAGATTCTGGTCTCAATGTTGCCTTGTTGAAATCAAAGTTTACACCAACAAGAACCCACTTGTCAGAAATAGGAGCTTTCCCACTATGTTTTTTAATAAGTTCTTCAATTCTTCCATAATCAACCACTGTTGGTTCGGTTCTATATCTTCTAACAATTTCTTCAATTCTGTCATAGTCAATATTAGCATTCAAACCTTCATATAATTGACAATAATTAGAAGGTTCACCCTTATCGAAATAGTAAAGTAGACCTAAGTCAAATCTCATCCAAGTATCATTATTACCACCCAAAAGACCATTTCCTGGATCATATACACCATCAATCTTGCTATTTGGTGCAGTTGTATAATTGAGTTCAGTTTTTAATTTCCAATCTTCACCTAATTTCCATTCAGCTCCAAACCCTATATTAAAAATATAATCTAAAAAATCTTTATTATTAAGACCAACTGTTCTAGCTCCTTCTAGGGAGAAATACTCTATACCCAAACCGACTGAAAAGAATGGCGATACTGGCTCGCATGGAACGAGATAATAAAGTAAGTCAAAATCTCCGACAATATTATTTAACTTTACACTTTTTCTCGGGGGATTAAAAGCATAATCATGAGCTCTCATATGATAGTAACCACCTTTTAGTCGCAATCCTAAATGTTCGGAGAAATTCTTTTGTATGGATAAAAAACCACCATAATTATATTCAATTGGCTCTATAAGAGATTCAGTACTAATCATACGGGGGTAAGAAGCACCGAACCCAAATACCCAAGCATCCTTGGTAAGAAATCCATATTTAGTAGTTTGAGCCATCATACTGAATGAAAGCATAAAAACTGCCAAAACAACAAAAGAATAGATTTTTTTCATATTTACCTCTTTGATTATTTATTGAATTCGAATTTTGTTGTAGGAAATATATGTTTTTGGCTTATAAAATCCAAATAATATTTGAATTAAATTAATTTAATTTATGTGATTAAAGACACTAATTTTACTATCGCTGTCTCGGTTCTAAGTCTTGAGGTGGTAAGATTAAATAGTCTTTCTTCTCCAAATATAGCAAGTTCTTTGATTGTTAATCCACCTTCAGGACCAAATAAAAAATAATTACTGCATTCTGATTTTATTAAATTCTTAGAAAAACGTTTTGAAGAATTCAAATCGAATATAAAAATACTATCCTTATTTTGCACATAATTTGCTATTTCTTTGAAAGAAAAGAAATATTTAATCTCAGGGAGATAAGCTCTTAAAGATTGTTTCATTGATTCTATCATTATTTTTTTGACTTTTCCTAAATCTACATTTTTTGCAATTGTTCTTTCAGATTGGAAAAATATAAATTTAGTAATCCCCATCTCAACTGATTTTTCAATGGCAAATCTGAAACGATCTTTATTTTTAAGTAAAGGAATGCAAATGTAAAGATTATTTGTCTCGTTATAGAAAGAATACTCTTCTAATATTTCGGATTTTAATAAATCTTTTCTTATTTCAATAATTTGAGATTTGAATATCTTGCCTTTTCCATCAGTTATGAATATTATGTCTTTATTTTTTTTTCTGAACACATTTACACAGTGAAATAATTCATCTTCTTTAAGATGAATTATATTATCAAAAATTTCTTGTGAGTAAAAAAGCTCTATGTTAGAAAGATGTTCCAATATCAAAAATAAATTCTGTTTTGGAATATTCGTTTAAGCCCATCTCAAAACGTACTATATTGTATGGTAAAAATAAAAAACTAATTCCGAATCCATATCCAGCTAATGAATTTGTGCTCTTGTAAAAATCCTTGAATACAGAACCATAATCAGCAAAAGCGTGAATATAAACCGCAATTCTATATGAAAGTAATTTTTTAGGAATAATCGGTAAAAAACTTAAATCCAATTGTAATTCATTTATCAGCGGGTAGTATAATTCAGAATTAACAGATAGAAGATTTCTGTCTTCTATACGCTTAAAGAAATTACCTCTGACTTTTTCATCAGCACCAATTAAAGAATAATCAAATAATGGAACTTTTTCTCCAAAAGTTATTCTGGCGGAAGTTCGAAACTTAAAAAAGATTTTATTATAAATTTCAAAATATTGCCTGAAATCCATTTTAGCTGTTTGATAATTAGTGTTATTAATACCTAATCCATTGAAATTTCCACTTAAAAATAAATAATTGCCTTGCTTAGGAAACTGAATTAAATCTCTCTTATCATATTCATATCCTAAGCCTAATTGAGGATAACGGTCTATTCTTTCACTTCCTAAAGTATAATTTGTTATTTGTTTCTCAGTTTCAACATAATTGAAGGTGAGATTGACAAATAATCTGTTAAATGCATCTATTCTATTTCCGAGTATCAGTGATGAAAAAATCTGTTTAAAACTAAATTTTTCTCCAGTTTGTGATTCTGCAATAATACTTCTGTTATTCTGGCGGGAAAAAAAAGATGAAAATCTTAAAAAATAATCTCCTTCAGTATTAAGATTTGGATTGATATATGTAATTCCAAAAGAAGGATTATAACCAAAAGATACAGTACTAAATATTGTTTCATTTCTACCACGGAAATTTTTATAAACTAAATAAAATCCATAAGATAATTTTTTGTAATCTCTTTCTTTAATTTCAAGTAAAGGCAGTGGGAAAATATACCAACTTTCTTCTACTTCAATTATTATTAGATTTTTTTGATTTTCTTCTACTTTCTTAACAGAAACCTTGTTAAATAGACCAAGACTATAGACTCTTTCTCGATTATATAAAAGATCCTTATTGTTAACAAGTTCGCCTTTATTAAAAGTAATCTCATTTAATATTACAAAATCTTCAGTAGTTTTATTGCCTAAGACCAAAATTGAATCAACCCTAAAAGATTCTTCTTCAGAATTCAATTGGGGTTCGAATGTTTGAGAAAAACTAAAAAACGATAGGCAAAAAAATATAAATGCAAATAAAATGAAATCTCTGTGAATAGAGTCTCCTAAATAAAAATTTTCTCAAATAAAAAATTACATATAATGTTCAACTGGTAAACAGCTGCAAACAAGATTTCTATCTCCATAAGCATTATCTACTCTACTAACTGAAGGCCAGAACTTATTATCACGACAATATTCCAATGGATAAGCTGCTTTTTCCCTACTGTAAGGATATTTCCATTCATCTGAAATCAAAACTTTTAACGTATGTGGAGCATTTTTTAAGACATTGTTAGATTTATCAAATATACCATTCTCAATTTCGTCAATTTCTTTTCTGATAGAAATCATAACTTCACAGAATTTGTCTAATTCAGCCTTCGACTCACTCTCAGTTGGTTCAACCATTAAAGTTCCAGGGACAGGAAATGATACTGTAGGTGCGTGATAGCCGTAATCCATTAATCTTTTTGCTATATCTTCTACTTCAATATTTGCAGAATGTTTAAATGCTCTCATATCAAAAATCAATTCGTGAGCCACAGTTTCGTTAAGTCCAAGATAAAGTGGCTTAAAATGTTCTTTTAGTTTATTCTTAATATAATTAGCATTAACAATTGCTGCTTTGGTTGCGTTATTAAGACCTTCACTGCCCATCATCTTAATATAACTATGAGAAATTAAAAGAATTAAAGCGCTACCCCAAGGAGCTGCAGAAACAGCTGTAATTGATTTTTCTTTATTAATATTAACAACAGAATGACCAGGAAGATATTTTTTTAAGTGTTCAGCAACTGCAATAGGACCCATTCCCGGTCCGCCTCCACCGTGGGGGATACAAAATGTTTTATGTAAATTTATATGACAAACATCTGCTCCAATTATTGCAGGTGAAGTTAATCCAACCTGAGCATTAAGATTTGCTCCATCCATATAAACTTGACCACCGTAATCGTGAACAATTTTACAGATTTCCTGAATGTTTTCTTCAAACACTCCGTGAGTGGATGGATATGTAATCATAAGTGCTGCAACTGTGTTCTTATACTGTTCAATTTTTAATAAAAAATCATTGTAGTCTATGTTACCATTCGTGTCGCAATTAACTACCACTACTTTCATTCCAGCCATTACAGCACTGGCAGGATTGGTGCCGTGAGCAGAACAAGGGATTAGCACAACATTTCTCTGTGATTGTCCGATATCATCCAGATAAGCTTTTATAACAGCCAAGCCAGTATATTCTCCCTGTGCTCCTGAATTTGGTTGAAGTGAGACTGAAGCAAAACCGGTAATTTTTTCCAAATAATTTTCTAATTCATAAAATATTTGCTGATAACCTTGAGCTTGTTCAGCAGGAGCAAAAGGATGTAAATCAGAAAATTCAGGCATTGTTATCCCCTGCATTTCCGTTGCAGCATTTAACTTCATTGTACAAGAACCCAATGGAATCATTGAATGCACTAATGATAAGTCTTTGTTCTCAAGCTTTTTGATATATCTCATCATTTCTGTTTCAGAATGATAAGAATTAAATATTGGATGAGATAAGAACTTAGTTTTCCTGACCAACTCCTCTGGTATTGAAGAATAAGCTATTGCTGTTTCTGTGTCAATCTTTCGATTATATTCAGATTTTGTACACGATTTAAAGATTTCTAAAATATTTTTTACATCTTCTATTGTAGTTATTTCTGAAATTGATATTCCAATATTCCCATTATCAAAATATCTGAAATTTATCTCATTTTCCAAAGATTTCTGCCTTATCAATTCCTGTAGAGATTTATCACATTGAATTGATATTGTATCGAAATAAAATTTATTTAGTAATGAGAACCCAAGACTTTGTAAGGATAGTGAAAGATATTTTGTAAGATGATTTATTCTTGCGGCAATTTTTCTTAAGTTATCAGGTCCGTGATAAACAGCGTACATTCCTGCCATTACAGCCAATAAAACTTGAGCGGTGCAAATATTACTTGTAGCTTTATCTCTTTTAATGTGCTGTTCTCTGGTTTGAAGCGCCATTCTTAAAGCTTGATTGCCATCAGCATCTATCGAAACACCAATTATTCTCCCAGGGATATTTCTTTTGAATTCTTCTTTTGTTGAAAAGTATGCAGCATGAGGACCCCCATATCCCATTGGAATTCCAAAACGCTGTGTTGAACCTACTACACAATCTGCTCCAAATTCTCCTGGTGGAGTTAACAAAGTAAGACTAAGAATATCTGCAATTACAATTTTGAACAATGATTTTTCAGAAGCTTTCAAAAAAAGATTTTCATAGTTATTTATTTCACCTATATTAGAGGGATATTGAACAATTAATGCATAAAAATCATTATCAAATTCAATAGAATTATGATCACCAATTACAAGTTCAATGCCTAAATATTTAGCTCTTGTTTTGAGAACATCAATTGTTTGAGGAAATATATCTTCTGAAACAAATATTTTATGAGAGTTTGCTTTATCTTTCTTTCTTAGATTATGAAACATAATCATTGCTTCAGCTGCAGCAGTTCCTTCATCTAATAAAGATGCATTTGCAATTGGCAATCCCGTAAGATCAGATACCATAGTTTGAAAATTCAAAAGTGCTTCGAGGCGTCCCTGCGCAATTTCGGCTTGATAAGGAGTATATTGAGTGTACCATCCGGGATTTTCAAGAATAAGTCTCTTAATTACAGATGGTGTGATTGTAGGATAATATCCCATTCCAATATATGATTTAAATATCTTATTTTTTTTTGATATTGATTTTAATTCTTGAAGATATTCCAATTCAGATAATGGTTCACCGATATCCAGCGAATCTGATGTTCTTATATTCTTAGGAATTGTATGGTTAATTAAGTCGTCAACTGACTCAAAACCACAGAATTTTGCCATTTCTTCAAGTTCATTTTTAGAAGGACCGATATGTCTATTTTCAAATCTGTCAGGATGTGATAAGTAATTCATTAAATTTCCAAAATTGTTAAGATGTAATATTTCTAACACAAAATTACAGATAAGAATTCAAGTTAAAAATTTATTTAAAAGTCTCTTAGAATTTTTGCTAAAATTTTAACCGAATTGTTTATAAATCACATCATTCCAAAATAAATTTATTTATTTGGCTAAAGACTATCCCTGCTTTTAATTTTTTCAGAGCTGTCTAAAATTCCTCTGTTTAAATTTTTGCTATAGTGTCATTGTGGTAATATTTTCTTTATCGTTGACTATCCGCTTAATCATATATGAATAAATGCCACGAAATTCACAAGTATAATCTTTATCATAAATAATCTTTAACTTAAACTTAAACTTTAACTAATGCAGATGGAACACGGATGGAACTGATTCAACGGATTTTAACTGATTATTAGATTTAATTCGTGTAAATTCGTGCAATTTGTGGCAAAAAAGTATTATGAATTTATCTTCTTTTACTTTTAACTAAAATCAGAGTTTATATATCAGCTTTAAGTTTATTTTGGACATCACTGTTAGAAATTTTTTTTAGAATGTTTTTAGCGGCTTCTTGTTCAGCAGATTTTTTATTTTTCCCCACCCCAATTCCAGTGAAACTATCTCCAACTTTTACTTGAATTGTAAAGGTTCTATCGTGATGCGGTCCTTCTTCTTTAATAATCTGATAGGTTGGTAAATCTAATTTTTCAGATTGGACGTATTCCAATAACTGACTTTTATAATTCTGATCAACCAGGTATTCTCCTGATTCAATAAATGGCTTAATAAGAATTTTCACAATAAATTTTTTACAAGCCTCTAATCCTAAATCAAGAAATAAAGCACCTATAATTGCTTCAAAAGCGTCTGATTGGATTGTTTTAATTCCTCTATCGGTTTTATCATTTAAATTTTTATTTAGGAAGAGAAATTCATTTAGATTTAATTTTTCTGCACATTCCGACAAAGTGTAACGATTAACTAATTTTGCCCTGACTTTTGTTAAAAATCCTTCATCTTCATCTGGAAATTTATCAAATAGATAATTAGCTACTATGAGATTTAGAACGGCATCTCCTAAAAACTCCAATCTCTCGTTTGAACTATCTTTTTCGTCAATTTTTTCAAGGTAAGATCTGTGAATCAAAGCCTGAATATAATAAGATTTATCAATGAAGGAGAAACCTATTCGTTTTTCCAATTCTGTGAGCTGTTCGGTGGTTAAAAATTTATCAGATAAAAATGAGTCTTTTAATTTCTTCCGCTTCCTAAAAAAAGATTTCAAGCGGGAAATCATTGTAATCAATTTTATTCCTCAAATTTTTTGAAAAGTAAAGAAGCGTTGTGACCTCCAAAACCAAAAGTATTACTAATTGCCGCATAAATATTCAATGGGGTAGGCTTCAGGGGCGAGTAATTGAGATCACATTCAGGATCCGGATTCGTAAGATTAATGGTCGGCGGCACTAATTGATTTTGAATAGCAAGAATCGTAGCGATTGCTTCTATTCCACCTGCAGCACCAAGTAAGTGACCTGTCATTGATTTTGTAGAATTTACAACAATTTTATAAGCGTGGTCTCCAAATAAAGTCTTAATTGCAATAGTTTCATTGACATCATTATATGGAGTAGAGGTACCGTGAGCATTTATGTGGTTTATGTCATTTACTGATAATCCCGCATCCTCGATGGCTATTTTCATTGATCTAACAGCACCTTCGCCACCCGGGGCTGGTGCAGTTATATGATAAGCATCAGCTGTTAACCCTATGCCAGCTAATTCTGCAAGGATATTTGCTCCCCTATTTTTAGCGTGGTTCAACTCTTCAAGAATCAAAGTTCCAGCACCTTCACCCATTACAAAACCATTTCTGTCTTTATCAAAAGGTCTTGATGCTTCTTTGTAACGGTCGTTCCAAGTAGAAAGAGCTTTCATAGCATTAAATCCACCAATGGACATTTCAGCAATAGCAGCTTCACTTCCACCGCAAATCATTACATCTGCACTGCCTCGTTGAATTATCATAAAAGCATCAGCTATTGCGTGAGAAGCTGTAGCACAAGCTGAGGTAGTTGCATAGTTCGGACCTTTCAAACCATATTTAATAGAGATTTGACCAGCTGCCAAATCAGCAATCATCATAGGAATAAAGAAAGGACTAATCTGACCGGGATTTTTGTATTGGAAATACTTAAAATGCTCACTTTGTAATGCTTCCATACCACCTATACCACTTCCAAAGATTACACCAAATCTTTCTTTATCAACTTTATCTAAATTTATATTAGAGCATTCAATGGCTTCTTGTGCAGAGACAAGAGCGTACTGAGTAAACGGATCAGTACGTTTTATACTTTTTTTTTCGAAGTAATCTGATGGATTGAAATTTTTTACTTCTGCAGCAAATTTTGTATCAAAATTAGATGCATCAAACTTTGTTATTAAATCAACTCCATTTTGACCATTAACTAATGCATTCCAATAATTGTTTACTCCAATTCCAATGGGAGTTACTGCTCCATAACCTGTAACTACAACTCTGCGTTTATGCATAAATCTTGAATGAGGTATGATAAAGAGACTATCTCAAAAATCAAGGAATGCCATCAAAAATTAATGAGATAGTCTCTAAATAAAAATTATGATATTTTGCTTTTAAGATAATTTATAGCGTCACCAACAGTTCCGATTTTTTCTGCATCTTCATCTGGAATTTGAATGCTGAAAGCACTTTCAAAACCCATTACTAATTCAACTATATCAAGTGAATCAGCACCTAAATCATTAGTAAAAGATGCTTCCGGAGTGATTTGAGATTCTTCAACACCCAATTTGTCAATGATAATTTCTTTTACCTTTGCTTCTATATCCATTTTAGTCTCCTATTATTTATGATGATTATTTTGTTGTTTTTTGTTAATTATCAATTGTAAATTTAATAAAAATGAGTTCTAATAAAAAAATTACATTGTCAACCCGCCATCAACGGCAATAACCTGACCAGTGATATAATCAGCATCTTTACTGCATAAAAACGCTACTACTTTTGCAACATCTTCAGGTGTACCCATTCTCTGCATCGGAACATTTTGTAATAATTTTTTTCTTTGTTCTTCATTTAGTTTCTTGGTCATATCAGTTTCAATAAAACCGGGAGCAATAGCATTAACAGTAATTCCTCTTGAGGCAACTTCACGAGCGACAGATTTAGTAAATCCAATTACGCCAGCTTTAGAGGCGACATAATTTGCCTGTCCGGGATTGCCAATTAGTCCAACCACCGAAGCGATATTAATAATTCTTCCATAACGCTGATTAATCATAGTTTTCAATACTGCTTTTGTATAATTAAAAACTGATTTCAGGTTAGCATTAATTACATCATCAAAATCTTTTTCAGTCATTCGTAAAAGTAAATTGTCACGAGTTATTCCGGCATTATTAACTAAAATATCAACTCCACCTAATTTTTCAATAGCAGCATTTACAGTTGCCTGTGCTTGTTCAAATGATGTAGCGTCTGCTTTGAATGCAAAAATTTTTGTGGGATCGGGAATTTCAGCCATTATTTCTTCAGCACATTCATCACAACTATTGTAAACAAAGGCAACATCTGAGAAAAGAACTCCGCAACAGCTTCTTGCAGCTAATTCTTTTACGATAGCACGTCCAATCCCTCTTGTACCGCCAGTAACTATTGCACGTTTATTTTTAATCTCCATTTTTCAATACTCCTGTTGTATTAAAAAGCTCTTCTCTAATTCTTAAAAGTTCATTAAAACCTTCTTCACCGAAGAAATGTCTTAATTCTTCCTGACAATGTTCAAAAATAGTGGTTCTATTATTTGGATTATTATTACAAGTTTCAAGTCTGTCAATATGTTCATCATCAATTGTCAATGTATTTTCATAAACGGTTAATGGGAATAATATACAATAAATTGGTTTGTATTCCCATTTATATAAATTGTGTTTGTTTGCAAGTCTTTGTAAAACACATAACCCATCTTTATCAAGGAAAGTGCATTTACCATTTATAATTTCTGTGCCGACTGCAATGCCTGATGGAAAATCTGAGTCTTCCTGAGGCTCTTCGAACCAATCATCAATATTTTTTGATTGAGTTTCATCCATCAATGGAATTATTTGATCTTTTAGGGACATAATTTTTTTATATTCATCATAATCAGCATAGACACCATAGTGGCAGCATTCACCTTTACAATCACAGCCAAATTTAAAGGTAAAAATTTGGGGGTCTATTTTAATTCCGTTAATGGATTTAAATTCCATAGTAATCAAATATAATTATATACATCAGAATAAGTATCAATTCCAAAACATTTTACATTAGGGTTAATTCTCTTCACCAATCCTTGCAAAACTTTTCCGGGACCAATTTCATAAAATTCTTCAACACCGTCTTTTATCATATTATTTATAATTTCTTCCCACCGAACCGGAGCATTTAATTGTTCGAGAAGTAATTTTTTTATTTCATTTTTATCAGTTACTGGTAAGGCTGTAACATTAGTATAAACAGGAATTTTTGCATCATAGAAATTTGTTTGTTCAAGAGCAGTTGATAATCTTTCGATAGCCGGTTCCATCAAAGGTGAATGGAATGCTCCACTGACAACTAATTCTTTAACAAGTTTTGCTCCTTTAGATTTACAAATTTCCATTGCTTTATGAACTCCTTCAACCGAACCGGAAATAACAATTTGTCCGGGTGAATTAAAATTAGCACATTGTACTATTCCAACAGAAGAAGCCTCTTTACAAGCGGAATCAACATCATCGGGATTTAATCCGACAACTGCTGCCATTGTTCCTTTCATTACAGTGCCAGCGTATTGCATTGCAAGACCTCTTTGACGAACTAATTTAATTGCTTCATAAAACTGAATAGCTCCGGCTGAAACAAGAGCAGAATATTCGCCCAATGAATGACCAGCAACTACGTCAGGTCTGAGTGTCCGAATTAAGCTTGCTAAAACAACACTATGAAGAAAAATTGCTGGTTGAGTAAACTCTGTTTGTTTTAATTCTTCCTCAGGACCATTAAACATTATATAAGATAGATTAACTCCGACTGCTTCATCAGCAGTTTTGATCATTTCTTTGGCTTCAACAGAATTTTCGTATAAATCTTTTGCCATTCCAACATATTGCGAACCTTGACCGGGAAATAGAAACGCTTTTTTAGACATACTAAACTCCTAATCAATTGCCCAAACTAAGTGTGAAGCTCCCCAAGTATAACCTGCTCCGAATGCAGCAAGAATAAGATTATCACCTTTTTTCAATTTACCAGCACGATAATATTCAGTAATGCAGGAAGGAATTGTTGCGGCAGTTGTATTTCCGTATCTGTCAATGTTAATCATAACTTTATCTTTTGAAACTCCCATTCTTTCAGCCGTTGCATCAATAATTCTCATATTAGCTTGATGAGGAACTAAATATGCAACATCTTCTGATTTCAAACCGCTTGCTTCCATTACCTCAACAGAAACGTCAGCCATACCTTTTACTGCAACTTTGAATACTGCCTTACCATCCTGATAAATATAGTGCCATTTTTTATCCACTGTTTCGTGAGTTGGTGGATTCAAACTTCCACCACCAAGCATATGAAGGAAATCTTTTCCAGATCCATCAACCCGAAGAATAGAGTTCTTCAAACCAAAGTTTAAATCTTCAGTTGGTTCTAATAAAAATGCAGAGCCTGCATCGCCAAATAATATACAAGTATTTCTATCAGTATAATCTACGATTGAACTCATCTTATCGGCACCGATTACTAATACTTTTTTGTAGCGACCGCTTTCAATTAAAGATGCGCCTGTCTGTAGTGCAAAAAGAAAACCTGAACAAGCTGCCGATAAATCAAATCCCCAAACATTTGGTAGTCCAAGTTTATGCTGAACAATTGTTGCAGTAGCAGGGAAAAACATATCAGGAGTTACAGTTGCTACAATTACTACATCTATTTCTTGTCTGTTGATATTGTGCTTCTCAAAAAGATCTTCAGCAGCTAATGTAGCTAAATCAGATGTAGCTCCGTTTTCGAGAATTCTTCTTTCTTTAATTCCAGTTCTTGTTATTATCCATTCATCATTAGTATCAACTATTTGTTCAAAATATTTATTATCAAGAATTTTTTCTGGGACATACATTCCAACTGCTGTAACGATAGCATTTAATTTTTTATGTAACATCTATTTAATATCCTTTTTTTTATAATCTGAAATTGAGCGCTGAATTTTTTCGACAAGATTATTATCAAACATCTTTTTAGCTTTTAGAATCATATTTGTAATTGCTTTTGGTGTGCTTGAACCGTGACCAATAATTGATATACCATTTATTCCTAAAAGCGGAACACCTCCGTGCTCCTGATAGTCCAAACTTTTTAATGCTTTTTTCATTGTACTTTTTACAAGCATAATTTTTATAGCGTCTAAAACATTTTTCTTAGCAGTTTGTTGTAGTAGATGCTTGAGTAATTTCGGTACAGACTCACCAAACTTAAGTAAAATATTTCCGACAAAACCATCACAAACAACAACATCAATTTCTTTTGTTAATAAATCCCTGCCTTCAACATTTCCAATAAAATTAAGATTAGAATTTTTCAATAAATCATAAGCTTCATTAGCAACGTCATTACCCTTTCCTTCTTCTTCGCCCATACTTAGCAAGCCAACCTTCGGATTAGAAATTCCATCAATTTCTTTAGCATAAATTGAGCCCATAATTGCGTATTCGAGCAGGTGAATTGCTTTTGCATCTTTTCCTGCACCAACATCATACAAAGAACAATGTCCGAATATATTTGGTAGTTGTGCTCCTATTGTTGGTCTTCCCACACCTTCAATTCTTCCAGTGATAAGAGTTGAGGCTGCCATCATTGCTCCTGTATTACCAGCACTAACGAAAGCATGTGCTTGTTTATCTCTAACCATTTTAGCGCCAATAACTAAAGAAGAATTTGGTTTTGATTTCAAAGCACTGGTTGGAGACTCGCCCATTTCAATTACTTCTGGTGTATGGATAATGTTTTCATTGTTAAATGAAAGATTGCTCTCTTTAAGTATTGATAGAATTTTTTCTTTGTCTCCAATTAGAAATAGTTCTGCATCTTCTAATGTAGAAAGTGCGTTTACGGTTCCGATGACTACATTTTTAGGGGCGAAATCGCCCCCCATAGCATCAACAGCAATTTTACATTTTTTTTCTGAATCAGACACTGTCATCAGAAAAGTAAAAATTAACTTTTAGGAACGAAAACTGACCTTTTATCGTAGTAACCGCAAGATGGGCAAGCTTTGTGAGCTAATTTCATTTCACCACAATTTGAACATTTGCTTAATGTGGGAACAGAAGCTTTATAATGAGTTCTTCTTTTATCTCTACGGCTCTTAGACATTTTACGTTTCGGATTTGGCATTTCATCTATTCCTTTTTTTATTATTTAATTTATCTTTGTTTTCTATCAATGGTAACCATACTGGATTAATTTCTTCTTTCTTACAGTTACATTTTTCAAAATTCAAATCAACTCCGCATCGTGGACACAAACCTTTACAATCTTCTTTGCATAACTTTTTCATTGGAATTGCAAGAATAGCAAATTCTCTCACATCGTTGTCTAAACTAATTTTATCAGCATCCCGATTTATAAAAGTTACATTAATATCATCCGATTCTGATTCATTATTTTTCATTAAATAAACCATTTTATAATTGCTTGTTATAGTACTTTCAAATTTACAGGTACATCTATCACATTCAAATTCTGCTAATAATTTAGAATTAACATCTGCAATTATCTGATCAGAAAGTTTATTTAAAGAAACTTTTGTGCTAATCTTACCTATAAATGGTTCATTAAGCTGAATATCTTCAACTTTTTCTAAAAAATCAAAATAATGCTCCCCCAGACTTAAATTTGCAATTTTGATAATCATATCAAACTCTTACAAAAATTGGCTTCAAATATATCATTGCTAAGCCTGAATATCAAAAAAATAAATATTCTGAGAATACTGATAAATTAGTACTTTTCATCTTAGGCTTATCGAAAGATGACAAATTCAACAAAAATCTCTTTTCGGCAAGATTATTTTTAACACTTCGACTTCGTTTAGTAAATAACACTTCGATGGAATTGATATTCAATGAAACATTTATAATTATTGAAAACAAATTTTTACGAAGTCTCTATTCTTAATAATTTGATATTTTTTTTTCGCTAAAATTACTCCCATCAATCCCTTTTACCTACAATTTAAAGTTTTAAAGAAAGGGAGAAGAAAATGGCAATTTTTACCGTTTATTGAATAGAGTATCTTAGATTTTCATAAATAAAGATAAGTCTATTCTGTTTTTTATTTTATTTAAAAAGTAAAATATTATCCCCAACATTAAATATCTCAATTCAAAACTACTTCATCTCAAAATTCTCTTTATGAATTTTTTCTATCTTGATTAGTATATCTTCAATAATTTCAATTTTCTTTTTAATGGATTCATCTTCGGGTTTAATTTTTAACGCTTTTTGATATTCCTTTTTTGCTTCTTCATATTTTTTTGAACTTAAATGACCTTCAGCATTTTTAACAGCAGTTTTGTAAGACTCTTCAATTTCAGTTGGGAGTTTTTTCATTTTATACTTTTCTCCACTTTCCTGAACAATAAGTTTTTTGAATTCTTTTGTGTAACCAATATTAACTGGATTACCAAATTCATTCTTCTTGATTCCATCAAGATATTTTACAACCAAATCTTCACCAAGTTTTTTCCATTTCTTAATAGTCAAATCTGCCATTTCATTTGAATAATTAGTAAGATATTCAACTGCTTTTCCAGGTGATTGCTTATATAAAGCCAAAGCAACATCCTCTACATTTTTCTGGTTTGACTGGAATTTACCTTCTAATTCATATTGAACTTTCTGAACGTCATCCTTAACTAAAGAAAATTTTGGATAAGCATAATTAGAAACAAAATTAAAAATCCAAAAAGCAGCATCAGGATGATATTTATTAAGAGAGCCTAATCCTTGCTGAAAATTGTAAGGTGGTTTTGTAATAGAACCATAAAGCGGAACCCAAACAGTAAAATAAGTATCATCAACACCAAACCATAAAACTCCACCAATTTCTCTTGGTAGATGTGAACGGGCTTGCGATACAAAAGAAAATCCTGTTTGAGGTGTCGAAATTGGTCTTTCATTAAAATATTGAGTGCCTTCATATTCCCAAACAAGTGGACGCCATCTTACAGGAGTGTTGTACCAGCCTGAAGCTATTCCTTTAGTGATATCTAATTCAGTTCCTTCATAATGATCGCGCATTAGTTTTTTTACATCAGCAAGAGAGAGTTTTTGCTCGGGTTTAATATATAAAGGCATTCGTTCTAATGATTCTCCACGTATGTATGAAATATACTTTTCCATATCTTTATTTACTCTTCTGAACAAGGACCAAACACGAGCTTCGCAAAATCTAATCGCACCGAAATCAAGTGGAGCATAAACATCTGAAAAGCTGAAATCTTCGTCCTTACCGTTGAAATAACCCATTTCTCTTGCAAAACTGACAACATCTTTTGAATAAAGATAATTTTCCGGGTCATTGAAATTTATTTTAGTAATTCTTGCGTGATTTGCGTGCGCTGAAATATATCCATCCGGAATTCTGACGGCAACCCATACTGCACCTTTTCTTCCCTCGCCTTTTCCAATCATTTCCAAAATCCATGCTTCATTGGCATCTGCTATTGAGAAAGATTCGCCAGAACTGTAATATCCATATTCCTCAACTAATTCAGTCATAATCTTAATTGCTTCACGAGCTGTTTTTGATCTTTGTAGTGCAATATACATTAAACTGCCATAGTCAATAATTCCTTTGGGATTTATTAGTTCTTCTCTTCCACCGAAAGTAGTTTCACCAATGACTACCTGATATTCATTCATATTGCCAACTACATTATAAGTTTCTGAAGCTTGTTTAATTCTACCGAGATATTTTCCTGTATCCCATTCATAAATATCCAACCAAGTGCCTTCAGGATATTTTGCCGCAGGGAAATAATACAACTCGCCATATAAGTTAAAAGAATCTGCCGTGTAACAAATGTGAATCGAACCATCTTTCGATGCTCCTTTTGTTACTATTAAATTGGTGCAGGGAAATAAGTTCTGATATGAAATTATTATGATAAAAAATGCTGCAATTTTAATTAATCTGAACATTTGTTATTCCTTTCTTATAGTTTATCAAATTATATATTCAATATAATAAAACGTGAAATTTTTTCTTGCAAATTAAAGTGAATTCCGTGATTAGTTTTATCGTTTAATTAAAGAAATAACCTTTCATCATAATATAATATCAGAGATAAATTCGGTTTATTATTTTTGATTGGAAAATTAATTTTTAACATCCTAAAGGAGGGACAATTGAAAACAATAAAAATTCTTTTAATCATAATTATGGCTATTAGTATGAATGTTTTAGCTCAATTACCACCGCTTATAGACAGAGAGATTTTCTTCGGTGATCCGGAAATCTCAGGAGCTCAGATTTCTCCAAACGGAGAATACATTTCCTTTATAAAACCTTTTAACAATGTAAGAAATATCTGGGTGAAAAAATTTGATGAGCCTTTTGAAAATGCAAAACCGCTCACTGCTGACACCAAACGCCCTATCACCGCCTACTTCTGGTCAAGAGATAGTAAATACATCTTATTTGTTCAGGATAATGGCGGTGATGAAAACTACAGAGTTTATGCAGTAGATCCATCTGCAAAAGGAGACCCCGTTCCGCCAGCAAAAGATTTAACGCCTTACGAAAATGTTAGAGCAATTATTCTTGATGTTCCAAAGAATAATCCTGACATCATTTTCATCGGATTGAATGACAGGAATCCACAACTGCACGATGTTTATAAAATTAATCTTAAAGATGGCTCGCGTCAGTTGATTTGGCAAAATGACCAAAACATTGTTGGATGGCAATTTGATTTAGAAGGTAATTTACGACTTGGGATGAGAATGCTGCCTGAAGGTGGGATGGAAATTCTCAAAGTAAAAGAAAAAGAACTAATTCCAATTTACTCTGTTAATAGCGAAGAAGAAGCATATCCCGTGCGATTTACTGCTGATGGTAATAAATTTTATATGGTCACTAATAAAGGCGCTGATATTGATAAAACTCAATTAATGCTTTACGACTTAACAAATGATAAAATCGAATTTGTGGAGAAAGATCCACTTGATGAAGTTGATTTTGGCGGAACTTATTTTTCTGAAGTTACTAATGATTTAGTATTTACTTTCTATGTCGGAGATAAAACACGCATTTACTTCCGAGATGAAAAATTCAAAAAAGATTATTCTAAACTAAAAGATAAATTTGGTGATAATGAAATCAGTTTGCGTTCAAGTACCTCCGACGAGAAGATATTTTTAGTCTCAGTGAATAGCGACATAGACCAGGGTTCTGTTTATGTATTCAATCGTGAAACCAGAAAGATTGATTTCCTTTACAAATCAAACCCAAACCTTCCTTCAGAGTATTTAGCTCCAATGCTTCCTATAAGATACAAAGCAAGAGATGAAATGATTATTCCAGGATATTTAACCCTCCCTAAAGGAATTAAACACGAAAAGCTGCCGACTGTTTTATTAGTTCACGGTGGTCCTTGGGCAAGAGACGATTGGGGATATGATCCGTTAGCTCAATTCCTTGCAAACAGAGGTTATGCAGTGCTGCAACCAAATTTTAGAGGCTCTACTGGTTATGGTAAAAAATTTCTTAATGCCGGAAATAAACAATGGGGACGAGGCTCAATGCAACACGATTTGACTGATGCAGTTAAATGGTTAGTAGAACAAGGTTATTCAGACCCCAATAGAGTTGCAATTGTAGGTGGTTCTTATGGTGGATATGCAACTTTAGCAGGGCTTACCTTTACTCCAGATTTATATGCTGCCGGATTTTCAATTGTCGGTCCTTCAAGTATTATCACTTTATTAAATTCTATTCCTCCTTATTGGGCTCCAATTAAGAAAATGTTTGATGTTCGTGTAGGTGATATGAATAATCCCGAAGAAAGAAAAATGCTTGAAGAACAATCTCCTCTTTACTACGCCAAGGAGATTAAAAAGCCATTATTTGTGGTTCAAGGTGCAAATGATCCGCGAGTAAAAAAAGCTGAATCTGATCAAATTGTAATTGCTCTAAGAGATTTGGGAAGAGATGTTGAATATATGGTTGCAGAAGATGAAGGACACGGTTTTGCAGGTAAAGAAAATAGAATCTCAATGTTTTATGCTCTGGAAAAATTCTTAGCTAAACATCTTAAAAGAAGATTTCAGGAAGATTTAAGAAATGAAATCAAAGAACGCTTTAATAAACTGATGGTTGATATTAATTCTGTTACTCTTCCTAAAAAAGATGATAACCTTGGCGAGTTGATTAAATCATTTGATGGTGATAAAATCTCTGTTGGTCAATCAAAATATAAAATTAAAATTGAATTTGGCGGACAAAAAATGGAAATGGATTTAAACAGAGATATTTCTTTAACCGAATTAGATGGGAAAAAAGTTTTTCTTGTCTTAGAAGAATCAAAGGGTATGATGGGTGGAACTGATTCTTTATTCTTAGACAAAAAAACATTATTGCCAATTAAAAGATTAGTTAATCAAGGAATGGCGAATATAAATATATCTTTCACTTCAAATAAAATTGAAGGAATGATTTCTGCTGGTCCGCAACAAATTCCAATAAATGTTGATATAGATTCACCGGTATTAACTGATGGAACCGGAACTGACCTTGCAATAAGTTCATTACCACTTAAAGAAGAAATGGCCTTCAAGGTTCAACAGTTCGATTTACAGGCAGGGAAAACCAAAAATGTTTTAGTAAAAGTTTTAACAAGTGAAAATTTAGAACTAAACGGAAAAACTTTTGATACTTTCAAAGTTGAATTAAATTCAGAAGAAAGTGGACAAGGCAGCTCTATTTTGTGGATAGATAAGGAAGCAAGAAAGGTAATAAAATCTGAGATGAGTTTACCTGCGATGATGGGCGGAGGGAAAGTTTATTATCAAATAGTTGAATAAATTTTTAATGAATGAGGTTGTCTCAAAAGTAATTTTTACTGTCACACTGAGCTTGTCGAAGTGTGATTTTACAATATAATGTCATCCTTCGACAAGCTCAGGATGACAAATTGTGTCTTATGAGACAACCTCTTATTTTAAGCTATCCGATGAATCCCATTTTTAGCAGTCATATAGATGTCATTCCGTCCCGAATAAAAATTCATGTTAGGAATCTAATGTTTGAATTTTCGAGAAAATAGGTAAACCTGATCCTGATAAATCGGGATAGGTTGATAAAAATAGATTTGTGCGACAGCCATCTTCGGGATTTTGGTTTTTTATAAATTGTTTTTAATGACTCCGAAAGAGACAAAATATTATTAGAAAAAATATCATTATCATATTCACGGGACGGCAAGCCCGTCCCCTACAATTTGGGGGCGTTAGCCACAAAATCTTCGTAGAAAAAAACATTAACAACAACAAAGGGGCGTAGCCCTGAAATCAATATAAATTCCGATATAATATTTGTTTTATTAAAATGACAGAAAAGATTTCAGGGCTATCGCCCCTAAAATTTTCCCACCACAAATTGATGCAAAGATTTTGAATTATAATCTAAAATGCTTCTTCTTTTGATTCATTATTTCATCCCTTCGGTGGCTGTCGCATAGAAAAAGTTAAGATTAGGGGGGATTAATTGTTTTATAGAAAAAATATTAATAGAATAGCATATCAAAAAAATAGAAAAAAGGTATGCCATTTTTTAGAG
>Ga0308414_1000125_pt1 | contig 45266 bp, 41 predicted proteins | sample HotsprSampleOS50_FD_205667 | JGI IMG/M metagenome (GOLD analysis project Ga0308414, IMG submission 205667) | Hot spring phototrophic mat microbial communities from Octopus Spring, Yellowstone National Park, Wyoming, United States - 20090730_OS50 ... | reverse complement strand
AACCATAAGAGGACCGTATATTTCTTTTACGCTTTTATACTCTTTTACCATATTAATCCCCCTTAAATCTTAGAAAAGGTTTCAAATATTTTTTGCTTTATCTTTTCAAACTCTTCAGCAGTCTTATCTTCTGGGATATATCTAAATCTAGCAATATCTTCTCTTACTTCAAGACCTATAACCTTTTTTATATCAACCCCAGCCTTTAAAGATGACTCAGCCTCTTGGTGGAAAAGCAATATCATCTTAAGCATCATATACATTTTTTTTGGTGAACAATAACTATCAACATCATGGAAAGCGTTCTGATGTAAAAAGTCTTCTCTTAAAGACCTTGCAGTCTCCATTATCAACCTATTTTCAGGTGACAATGATTCAACCCCAATAAGTCTTGCTATTTCTTCAAGCTCAGACTCTCTCTGTAAAAACTCCATCGCTTTACTTCTCATTTCTATCCAGTCTTCACCTATAACCTCAACAAGGTAATTATCTATATTAGAATAATAGAGTGAATAACTTGTAAGCCAGTTAATAGCAGGGAAGTGCCTCTTATAAGCAAGACTTGCATCAAGACCCCAGAAAACTTTTACAACTCTTAATGTAGCCTGAACAACTGGGTCAGAAAGGTCACCACCTGGAGGAGAAACAGCACCTATTGCACTTATACTACCTATTCTTTGTGGTTTACCTAGTGTCTGTACCCTACCTGCCCTTTCATAGAACTCCGCAAGCCTCCTACCAAGATAAGCAGGATAACCCTCTTCACCAGGCATTTCCTCAAGTCTTCCTGATATCTCTCTCATTGCTTCAGCCCATCTTGAAGTCGAGTCTGCCATTAGAGCAACGTCATAACCCATATCTCTAAAATACTCAGCTATTGTTATACCTGTATATATTGAAGCCTCTCTTGCTGCAACAGGCATATTTGATGTATTTGCTATAAGAACTGTTCTTTTCATTAGTGGTTCACCCGACTTAGGGTCTTGAAGTTCAGGGAACTCAATGAGTACGTCTGTCATCTCATTACCACGCTCACCACAACCAATATATACAACTATTTGAGCATCAGCCCATTTAGCCAACTGGTGTTGTGTAACAGTCTTACCACTTCCGAACGGACCTGGTATACACGCAGTACCACCCTTTACTATAGGGAAAAAAGCATCAACTACTCTCTGACCTGTAAAAAGAGGTTCTTTAGGGTTTATCTTGTTTTTATAAGGTCTACCTATTCTAACAGGCCATTTTTGATACATTTTTACATTTATTTTTTCACCTTTATCATTCTCAACAACAGCAACAACTTCTTCAACAGTAAAACTACCCTTTTTTATATCTACTATCTTACCATTTACCCCTGGGGGAACCATAATCTTATGATTTACTATACTTGTCTCTTGGACCTCTCCAATTATGTCACCCTCTGTAACAACATCCCCAGTTTTTACTAAAGGTTTAAAATCCCATTTTTTTGACCTGTCCAATGCAGGAACAATAAGACCTCTTGATATAAAAGCACCTGAGTTTTTTGCAAGCTCTGAGAGTGGCCTTTGTATACCATCGTATATATTCTCTATAAGCCCAGGACCTAACTCTACTACAAGAGGTTCACCTGTAGATATAACCTTTTGTCCAACACCTATACCTGATGTCTCTTCATATACCTGAATAGACGCCTTATCACCTCTAAGCTCTATTATTTCTCCAATAAGCCCCATATCCCCTACTCTTACCATATCAAACATTTTTGCATTAGAAAGACCTTCAGCTACAACAAGAGGACCTGCAACTCTTACAATTTTTCCCTCTATCATTCTTTCCTCCAAACTTTAATTAGAAAGTATCCGTACCTAAAGCACGGATAACAAGACTTCTTATATTCTGCTCTGCTATTCCCTCACTACCTTTAATTTCAGGAATAGGAATAAAAATAGGATAAGGTTTCCCAAAAAAAGAATCAATATATTTTGTTATTTTTATAAAAATATTTTCTGTTATAAAAAATATTTTAGCACCACTACCAATGGCTACCTCAATATCATTTATTAACAAATTATCATCACCTTTATAGTAAACAAGGTCAAGGCCTATAGTCTTAAAACCTAAAATAGTATCTCTATTACCAACAACTACTATCTCCATACTATCCCCTTATCTTTTCTAGAAATAGCTTTGACATATTATTAGTTTTAGCAGCCAAAAGTAGTCTTACTTTCTCAATCTCTCGCTTCTTACGCCAAAAATATGCAAAAATTATATCATATCCAAAAATCCTATTGGACGCTAAAGACAAATATTCGTCATACAAAAGTGAATACAACTGATTCTCAAGAAAAGTTAAACTTCCTTTTCTCTTATACTCTTCATAGCCTCTTTTTAAATAAGGAGAGATGTCTAAAAAAGAAAGTTTTGAAACAATAATATCAAGGTCTTCTTTATAAAGTTTTAAAAAAAGATAACTATAATCTTTTTCTGAAGGAATCAAACTCTTTTGTAAAGTCTTATAATCTTTATTAAACATTTTTAATCTAAAAAGAGTCATTATGTTTTGAATCTCAATTTTTAACTGGTGAAACTTAGTCATAAAGTCATTATCAAGTTCTTTAGACTTTTTTAAAAAGAATATATTCAAATATTTATCCCAAGTTATATCAATATCAAAAGGAGTATTGTCTTGAAGATTTTTTTCAAAATACTTTACACCTTCCATAAGATCAGGATGTAAATAACTCTTGTACTCATCATTATATATAAGTCTTAATGCCTCACTTGAGAGAGTGCCATTAGAGTAAAGTCTTAAACTTTCAAATGGCTCACCCTTAAGTAATGCCTTGTATACAGTCTTTAGATTAAATATATCATACTGTATCCTGTAATATTCAGTCAAGACTTCATTTTTAGAAAATTTTATGATATTAGACAACAGATTGGACTCTTCTTTAAAAAAGTCTATTTCCTTTGAAGATGTATTATATCCTCTTTCTCCCAAAGAAGAATAAATATTCTCAATATTTTCAGTCTCAACTAATCTTGAGTATTCTTCATTAGTCAAAAGTTTATACATAAGCATATTTACAAGTGAAGCTTCAAAAACATAATTTAAATCTTCTTTAAACTTTAGATTATAATACATTTAGTTTCTTCCCTATAATTTTTTCAAGTTCAGCATACTTTTGCTCTATAAGAGCCTTTAAAGAAAAATTATAGTTAAAACTTGGTTTCTCAACAATTACTCCATAGTCGCCCATCTCTTTAAACTCTATCTTTTTTGTGGTTTCTTTCAATAGTTTTTCTTTAAACCTTTTTATATCTTCTTTATTCAATAACACAATATCTTTATCATCAGCATACTTAGAAATAACAGACTTCAAAAACAAGTAGTAATTGTCTTCACCAACAAGAGAAACAATGTTATTATGCACATAGTCTAAAACATCTTTTATAGCCTTTTTCTTATAGAACAATTCTACCTTTCTTGCTTCTATCTTTCCAGTAAGAACAAAACCTCTTTTTATCTCTTCTATAGCAGCATTTATTTTTGCTTCTTCCTCTTTGACAAAAGCCTCTTGTTCTTTTTTTTCTGAAATCTTTATCTCTTCAATTTTTTTATTATAATAATTCCTCTGAGCTTCTATCTCTTTTTTACCTTGTTCTTTAATACTTTCAATTATATCTTTTACACCCATGTTTAAAACCTATTCTATTTTAAATATTCTATTTTAAAAATCCAGAGTTAAGTAGTATTATTGAGATTACAAATCCTAATATTGCATAAAACTCAACAAATACACCTAATACAAGAGCCTTACCTGATTCCTCTGGATGTTTTACTGTCATGTTTATACCAGCAGCAGTTACCTTACCTTGATATATTGCAGAAAACAAACCTGCTAATGCTATTGGCAAGGTTGAGAAGAATAAAGCAAGACCATCTGTAACACCCATTTCCACTTTTAACTTCGCAACTGCCAAAAAACCTATAACAAATCCATATATACCTTGAGTACCTGGTAAAGCTGTTAATACAAGATACTTACCAAAGTTTTTCGGTTCCTCTATCATTGCAGCATTTGCAGCCTCTGCCGCAATCCTTATACCTATTGAAGAACCAATACCACTTAATACAACCGCTAAACCTATCCCAAAAACGCCTATTACTAATCCTAACATTTTTCCTCCTCTGTTTTTTCTTTTTTTATTAAAAAGTATTTTAACCCAAGTCTAAGTGGTTTAAAAACTTCACCACCACCCTCAAAAAACTTTGTAAAAAACTCAATAAACTGTAAACGCATAGTGTGTATAAATCCACCTAATGTATTTATAACTATATTAAAAATCTGACCTGCTATAAGTATTGCTGAAAATAATATTATACTTATCAAAGATGAGATACCTGCAGTAATACTTGAAAAACTTATATTGCCTAAAAGAGCAGAGGACAACTTATTTATAACTCCCCCTATTATACCCGTAGCTATGCCAAGAGCAAAAAGACGAGCATAAGATAATATATCACCAAAAATACCAGTTGCCCCATAAAGTCCATAAAGACCATTAATCAACCTTAAAACTGGATTTTTAAAGTCCCTACCAGAAAATAGTAGTATTATTCCAGCACCTAACAACATTAAGAATAGACCAATACTATAAAATATATCTTTTACAGAAGTTAAGGCAAACTTGACTATACCTGCAGCTCCAAGCATTATCATAATCCACGGCAAAACATCAAGAATCGCAATCTTAACATCTTTATTTTTAATCTTGTGAAAAAAGTTTATAAAATAACCAAATAATACATGAATATATCCAAGTAGTAATGCTATCCCAAGAAATAACATAATATCTTTATTTGTATCAAGTATCCTTACAGACTCAATAAACTTTCTAATAGGATTAGCCTCAGACAACAAGCTTACATCAATACCAAATACACCACCTGTCAAAAGCCCTATTATAATAGTTGCAATTCCTGAAAAATTAAGTATTTTTGTAAGTTTCCTCATATTATCAGGAAGATTTAACTTCTTGAGTGCAAAAAGAGTAACCAAAAATAACATTAAACCATAACCTGCATCTGTCAAACAAAAACCAACAAACAATGCAAAAAAAGGTGCCAAGAAAGGAGTTGGGTCTACATCATTTTTTCCAGGATAAGAATACATAGCAGTAACAAACTCAAATGCCTCAGAAAAATATCCATTCTTGACAAATACTGGGGCAACCTCTTTTTCTTCTAGAGGTATCAGTTCATAGTCTATATACTTATAGTCTTTTATAATTGCTTCTAGATTTTTTATATAAATCTCTGGTATCCAAGCATAAACAGAAAATGTATACACCCCGTATTCTAGATTACTATCAACCTCAACCATCTTATAATAGTTATAAATAAAGTCATAAAATAAACGAATCTCATCTATTTTTTCAATGTAGCTATCAATAGACTTATCAATAGCAATTATCCTCTTTTCTATTTCAATCATCTCTTTTTTTATCTTTGAATAACTCTCAGAAAAATTAGTATCTTTATCAGCATTATACTCTTCAAAACCATAGTTTTTAAAAGTTTCAATAAAAGTTTGTTTATCATCTTTAAGAGTAATAACGAAAACATATACAATTCCATTTATGATAGACAAAACACTGACTTCATACTTATTAAAAAGGCCTTTTTCTGATGCCTCTTTATAAAACTTCTCTGGAAACTTTCCCAAAAAACTACATATATATGTATTTTCTTTAATTTCGCTTGTATTTATATCAAGTTTTGACCATGGTTCAATCTCTAAAAGTATCGATTTTTTATCAGCAAGAGAAGCATTAAGATCTTCTTTTTCCTTTAAAAGCTCCCATATTCTATCAATAATATCCCTTTTTACCTCTATCTCTTTTTCATTAAAAAACTTACTTTCTTCAACATATCTTGGTTTGAACTTGGACAGCATTCCTTCTTTCATTTTTTTTGAAAACATATCAAGTATTATTTCAGTCTTATATATAAGAGTCTGGATTTCATCCTTTGTCTTCTTAGATTCTTCCTTGGATATTATCTGTACTATACCTTCTTTCTGCAACCTCTTTAGAAAAGACTTTTTTTCATTACTAAGCCCAAATATCCTGATCTTTTTAACATCTATTTTAGCCATCAAAAACTCCAGGTTATATTTTAATTATCTCTTTAGCTATCTCTGAAGCAATACTTTTTATTTTTTCTTTATCAATAATAAAACCCTCAGCCTTTTTTTTTGCCTCTTCTATTATTCTATTCTTTTCAGCCTCATATTTTTTTGTTGCATCTTCTATATCTTTATGTCTTTTTTCTCTCATCTCTTCTTTTAAAGAATTAAACTCTTTTTCCATTAACTCTTCTACCTCAGATACTCTTTTCTCTAGATCATCTTTTTCTCTTTCAAGATCTTCCTTTATCTTAGCCTCAGTCTCTTTTATTTCTTTAAACCTATTTAACATAAAAGACCCCTTCATAAATTACTCTTAAGTAAATATATTAAAGATTAAATATTTTGTCAAGAAATTTTTTTAAAAAATTTTTGATAAAGATATATGACTGACTTTTAATAATACTTTTTTGGTAATTACTTAAAATATTCCACTTGGTTATAATTATAGGTAATTGTTTAAATTAAACCACATTTAATAAAAATTGTTTTAAGTTATTCAAATATTTAAAAGATTAAAATTAAAAGTACTAAGATAATCTAGCATTTACTTAATAAAGATTATTTGTAATATTCTATAAAAAATCAAGTTTAATCAAGATGGCTTTTATTAAATAACAACTTTATTACAAAATCATAAAGCTATAAAACACTCTTCTTAATATTACAACTTATAGATGTTAAAACCTCATAAGGTATCAAACCCGACCTATCTGATATATCATTTATTCTTATACCATCAATATCATCACAAATTATAACCTCAGATCCAATCTCAGCATCAATACCTGTTATATCTACAACAGTGTAGTCCATACATACTCTTCCCAATATTTTTGCTTTGCCGCCATTGATATAAAAAAATCCTTTATTAGAGTTTAACGAAAGAAATCCATCTGCATAACCAACACCAACAATACCAATAGTCATATCTCTTGGAGCAACAAAAGTTCGCCCGTATGAAATACTGGTCCCCTTCTTTATTTTTTTTATATCCAGAACCTTTGAAGACCATTTAATAGATGTCTTAAGTTCTATACTATTTTTAACAAGGTTAGAGGAGTAGCCACCATATATCATAAGCCCAGGTCTTACAAAATTAAAAAAAGGGTCATTATAAAATACAATACCACCTGAGTTTGCAGAATGAATGCAAGAAAAAGTCACACCATCCTTTTTAAGGTCTTCAATCAAGGTTTTGAAAATATTTATCTGCTCTAAAGTAAAGTCATCTTTTATATCAGCTGAGGGAAAGTGAGTGAATATACCATCAAGTCTAATGTTTTTAAACTCCAATAAGGACTTTATAAAAACCTTGGCATCATAAAACAATACCCCTAATCTACCCATACCAGTATCAACCTTAACATGAGCCCTTACTACCTTATTTTGAGAATATGCCATTCTATTAATGATGCTTGCCCTTTTTATATCAGTTATTGTTGTTATAATATTGTTTTCAAGATATAGTTTTATCTCATTTTCAAGCAAAGGAGATAAGACAAGTATATCAGCATCAGGTGCTATTTCTCTTAAATTAATAGCCTCATATATTGTTGCAACACCAAAAAAGTTTATTCCATTTTCTTTTAAGATACTGGTAATGTTTTTTGCACCAACACCATACCCATCAGCCTTAACTATAGATATTATTTTCTGATGGGGATACAACATTGACTTTATTTTATTAATATTATTTAAAACCCTTTCCCTATACAATACAAGACTACTATGTCTCAAAAACACCTTCCAAAAAATTTTAAAATTTAAAAACTAAAATTTATAACTCGTATATCTTTTTAGATTCTACAACACTTATATTATTCTTAGTCAAGATATCTAAAGCCTTATTCATATCATCAAATCTCATAACAAGAAGAGCTTTATCACTCTTTTTCTCAACAAATGCATACATATATTCTATGTTTATATTATTCTCATCCAAAACTTTAAGTACATTATCAAGTCCACCTGGTCTATCATCAACTTCAACAGCAAGAACATTAGTCTTTTTTACAACTAAACCATTTTCTCTAAGTTTATCGTAAGCAAGGTCTGGATTATTAACAATAAGTCTTAATACACCAAAGTCCTGTGTCTCAGCAATAGAAAGTGCTCTTATATCTATTCCTGCCGATGCAAGTACATTTGTTACTCCTCTTAACTTTCCTTTTCTATTCTCTATGAAAACAGACAATTGTATTAAATTATTCATAATATCCCCCTTAATTTATCCTTTTATCAATAACTCTCTTTGCTTTTCCCATGCTTCTTTCAATGGTCTTTGGCTCAACAAGTCTAACATTAACCCTAAGATTAAGGACACTTTCTATCTCTTTCTTTATCTTTGTTTCAAGTCTCTCTATCTCTTTTATCTCATCTGAGAATATTGACTCATTTACCTCAACAACAACTGTCAACTGGTCAAGTGATCCTACCCTTTCAACCTCAAGCACATAATGAGGTTCAACACCCTCAATACTTAATAATACACCCTCTATTTGAGATGGGAATACATTTACACCCCTAACTATTATCATATCATCTGTCCTACCTTTAACCTTACTTATTCTTGGCAATGTTCTCCCACAGTGAGGGCATGTATTATAATTAATGCTTACAATATCCCTTGTTCTATACCTTATAAGAGGTAAAGCCTCTTTTGTTAAAGTTGTTATTACAAGTTCTCCGTCCTCTCCTTCTTTTATATGCTCTCCAGTTTTAGGATCAATTACCTCAGGATAAAAGTGATCAGCAAATATATGTAGTCCCTCCTGTCCTGGGCATTCCTGAGCAACCCCAGGCCCTATTATCTCAGAAAGCCCATATATATCAAGTGCCTTTAGTCCCCATGTCTTTTCTATCTCTTTTCTCATTGACTCACTCCAAGGCTCAGCACCAAATATACCTATTTCAAGAGATAATTCTTTAGGATCAATCCCCATCTCCATAGCCTCCTCTGCCATAGCAAGAGAATAGGATGGAGTACATGTTAATATCCTTGGCTTAAAGTCTTGAATAAGCATTATCTGTCTTTTAGTCCCACCTGAGGAAACAGGAACAACAGGAAATCCACCTGTTAAAGAACCATAATGAACACCAAGTCCACCTGTAAAAAGACCATATCCATAGCCATTATGAACTATATCCCCCTTTTTTCCACCAGCACACACTATTGCCCTTGCCATAACCTCACCCCAGAGTTTAAGGTCATTATTGGTATAAGCAACAACAGTTGGTTTACCAGTTGTACCAGATGATGCATGTATCTCTGCAACCTCTGAAAGAGGCACAGCCAAAAGTTTAAAAGGATAGTTTTCCCTTAAGTCATCCTTAGTTGTAAATGGTAGTTTTTTAATGTCATCAACACTCTTTATTTCAGATGGTTTTATCCCAATCTCATCAAACTTTTTTTGATAAAAATACTGTCTTGAATAAACATATTTAACAAGTTCAACAAGTCTTTTACTCTGTAAGTCTCTTAAGGCTTCTGGATCCATAGTCTCTATTTCTTTTTGATAATAAATACTCATAAGTACTCCTTTCTATCATTCTTTATATTCTAATTCTCTAAAGTTTAAAATTTAATTTTAAAAACAATCAAACTGTATAGACTAGTAAAATTAGTTAAAAACTATTTTAAAAATCTAAAGTTTTATTATCGTTAATGCCCAATATATTAGATTTAAGACAGACTTATACCTAATTTTTCACTTCTTCTTCGTATAGGTTAAAATTGGTAACTTTATATTCAAAGTGTATTTATATCTTTTTAATCTGCAAGTTTTAAAACAACTATCTGTAAAAATCCAGTTCTTATAAATAAGTATTAAATCTTATAAAGTTTTAACTACATAACAGTCAAAAAATCAGGGTAGAATTAAAAGTTTAACAAATTATTATAGGTTTTTCATAACAAAACCTAAAAGTATAGTATTTAGTGTATTAGGTTTTTCAAATATTGTAACATGCCCACAGTCAGGTATTATAACATATTCACAATTAGGGATATTCTTAGCAATTATATCAGAAAACTTTTTCCTCTTTAAAAAGTCTTCATTACCAACAACAACAATAGTAGGAGCCTTTATCTTCTTTAACTCATCTGTAATATTAAGGTTTAAAAAAGTGTCATACAAAGCAACCTGACCATCAAAATAAGATGGGTCAACACTTGCTAAACCCTTTGCCCTTTGTTCTAAAATAGCCTTGTTCTTCTCAATAAAAGTATTACCATATATAGAAGGAAGCATACCATAATAAAAAAGTTCTGGGTTTTTAGTCTGTGCAAGCATCTTCCATTGAATAACAAACATTTTAAGTAATTCATCAACCTCACTTACAGAGTCTATTATAGACAGTGTTTTTACCATATCAGGATAATCAATTGCAAATCTCATCCCAACTTCACCACCATAGGAAGTACCTATAATATGTGCTTTTTCTATCCCAAGGTGATCAAGTAAGGCTTTTAGATCATCTGCATGCGTCTTGAATGTGTAAGGCCCTTTTGGCTTATCTGATAGTAACTGCCCTCTAAAGTCGTGGAGAACAACCTTAAATTCTTTCTCAAATACTGGAACCTGAAAAGCCCAGCTATTTGTACTAGCCATTACACCGTTAAGGAAAACTACAGACTCCCCGTCCTCTTTTCCCTTAACCTCATAGTAAATGTTAACACCATTAATATTTAGTTTAGGCATAATACCCCCTATTCTATTTTTTCAAACTTTATTCTAGGATCAACTACATAATACAATATATCAGATACTAAAATACCTAAAAGTGTAAGAAAACTTGATATGAAAGCTAAAGCATTTATAACAGGATAATCCCTATTCATAACAGCCTCAAAAGACAGTTTTCCCATACCATTTATACTAAAAATCTCTTCTATTATTATAGAACCACCTATCATCGAAGGTAAAACACCCCCAAGTAGAGTTACTATTGGTATGAGTGCATTTTTTAGTGCATGTCTATAGACAATGATATTGTTAGGTAATCCTTTTGCCCTTGCTGTCCTTATATAGTCAGCTGACAAAACTTCAAGCATACTCATTTTCATCTGTCTTGAAAGATAAGCAAGAGAACCATATGTCAAAACTAAAATAGGCAAAAATAAGTGCCATATGTGGTCAAGAATATATTTAAAAAATGGTAGTTTATCAGCATCTGGGGAATGAAGATAACTTGATGGAAAAATATTTAAAAAGTCACCACCAGTAAAAAACATTATCAGTAGATTAGCAACCCAAAAAGAAGGAAGAGAATATAAAATAAACAACACAAGACTTATCATTTTTTCTTTCTTAGTGTTATGAATAAGTGATGACCTTATACCTATAAAAACAGCAAGGAGGTAAATAATAAATATTGAGATAAGATTAATCTCAAGAGTAGGCCCAATCCTCTCTTTTATAAGGCTTGATACTGGTATGTTGTAAGCATATGATATATCAAAGTCAAGTCTTATTACCTTACTCATCCATATACCAAACTGAGTATCAGTAAAAACTCTAAATAACTTTTCTATAAATGAAAACTCAGTGTAATATTCTTTCTCATATTCCCAAAACTTTTTAATAGAATATATTGTGTATTCCAATTCTTTTTTCGTCATATCCTTGTTATAAACCCATGGTTTCCTTGTTATAACACCAAGTAGATTTATAAGTTCACCCTTATTATCTCTATTATCTAATATTTCTTCTATCAAGATAGGCACACTTGATGCTTTTGCAAATAGTAAAGCCTTAGTATCAAGAAAACCAGTCTTATAGTAGTTCTCTATATAAAACCTTATCTTATCACTACTTAATGCAGACTTCAAAGAACTATAATAATTAATAATTCCATCAAGATCAACATTATCCTTTATCTCAAGTGATTCAATAACAACACTTAAAAGTTTCTTATATTCATAATCACCCATTTTCTTTTCTTTAAGAAACTTAATAATATAAGGCGTTATTATAGTGTTTAGACTCCTTATTTTCTCAAAAGAGTTATTCTTAAAATAATCATCCTTCTCTTCCAAAAACTCATTTATAAGACTGGTAAGAGAGTATGGTATACCCTTTCTCCTAAAGTTAAAAAGCAATGGTTTATCAAAACCATAGAGTTTTCTATTCTCTTCAATCATCTTCTTTGTTATAGGCTGTGCCTTTGGAGATGTTAGAGATGATTGAAGTTTTAGCGTTGCAGGGTCACCAGGTGCAATCCTTGTAATAATAAATGTTATTAGAGTAATACCAACCAGTGTAATAAAAAGTATAACTAGTCTTTTTAAGATATAATTTTTCATTTTTAAAATTTTCAAATAAAATTTTTTTAAAAAATTTAATGAAAAAATAAAAATATTTTTAAAATAAAAATAATTAATTAATTTTGGTAATTGCTCAAAATAATCCATCTATGCTATAATAATATAGCATACGAGGCAAGACATGAATTTAGTAGAATTACTACAAATGGCATCATCAGAATAAAAAGCAGAAGAATTTTTAAGAGAAAAAGACGTTCTTAAAACATTTGATACCTGCCCTTTCTGTCATAACAAAAACATAGGTAAAGTTAAAAGAAATTTCTACAAATGTTATAAATGCAAAAAAGAATGGAGTGTTCGATAGGTATAATATTGAAAATAATTTGTATGTTTGTTTAGGTGGAATTAAATAAATGAGTAATCATCAAATATTTTATTTAATTTTAAGTCAATACTCAAAAAAGTTTAACCAATTCGCTTAAAAACTAAGGCTTTATCTGGTCTACAAACTCAAGTTTATTTTTATCAAACACAAATATATTTTTATCACTAGAGTTTATGTATATCATATCTTTGTATACAGATATGATAGAATCCTGATCTATCTCCCTATCCGTCTTCTTAACCAAAATAAGGTCTTTATCAAACTTCCCAAGATAAAACTTGTTATTTTCCTTAACTATGCAATATATAAAACCCTCATCAACCCTTATAAAACTCCTCACAAATACCTCAGTCTTTGAAACTCTTATAGGTTTTAATTCATCTTTATCAAGCATTGTAAGCAAGTGTTCATCAGACTTTTCTGTTTTTCTTGCAATAACTATTATTCCATCATCAGTTATTGAAAAGTCTTGTCCTGTTATTATGTTTAATGGTGACCTTGTTATAATCTTTCTTACAGCAGCATCTATTGCTATCATTTGGCTGTCATAAAAACCACCTGTTGTAAACTTAAGCCTCTTTAAGTAATAAAACCTGTCTTTATATATGTTCTTGTCAACCAAAGCTTTTTTCTCTTCAACTTCTTTCTCAAGTTTTTCAATCTTTTTAAGAGCCTCTTCTGGATTCTTCTTTATCTCTTCAATTTTTTTAACCTCTTCCTTATCTTTCTTTATCTCCTCTTTATCCTTTTTTATTTCCTCTTCTTTCTGCTTTATTATGTTTTTCCCCTCTTCTACCTTCTTTTCTTTTTCCTTTATCTTTTCTTCTTTTTCCTTTATATCTTTATCTATCTTTTTTACCTCTTCCTCTTTCTTCACTATCTCTTTCTTTGCATTTTCATCACTTCCCTTTTCTTTTAAGTCTTTTATTTCCTTTATAAGAGTCTCTTTTTTAGTCTTATCTTCTTCTAGTTTAGCCTTTTCTTTTTCTAAGTCTTGTTCTTTCTTTTTAACCTCTTCCTTTATTTCCTTTAACTCTTTCTCCTTTATTTTGGTTATCTTCTCTCTCTCTCCTGTTCCTTTATCCTTTTCTTCTTTAAGTCTATCTATAACCTTTTTTTCTGTTGTCTCAGACAATGAAATCTTTTTTTCTTCAACATAAGAAACAATAGGTATCAACATTCTTGTCTTACCTGCCCAGTTCTTGTAACTTATATCAATACCAGCATTGTTCTTACTAATGTTTTTTATAACCTCATCCTTATACTTTGAAGTAAAATAATCTATATTTCCTCTATACACAGCATTATAATATGTCAAAAATGTTGCTATTGTATAAGCATCATCATACTTATAATTGTATGACTTTGAAAGATAACCTGCTATCATTGCCCTTACATTCTTAATATGGTCAACCTCAGCATCTTTTTCTATTATAAATATATCAGCATCAAACTTGTCACCTTTATTAGAAACAATGTGAAGAACAGAGTACTTACCAACAGTTTTTAATCTACCTTCTATACCTGCCAATCTCTCACCTATACCAATAACGTCTTTAGTCTTATCTACTCTTGTCCTCTTACCCTCGTAATTTATAAACTCTATTTTCTTATCAGTCCTAATCTCCTTTTCCTCAACCATATAATTTAAAGAAAATATGTTTATTTGAAGTAATATAAACAAAAAAGTAAACCTTTTCATAGTAAATCCTTATTTCTATTTTTGTTATTTATTAAATATAACACTATTATTTTAAAATTTTATAAATATGATATTAACTAAAGAAAAATAAAATATTGACAAAAAATATAAAACTGTGAATAGTATAATTATTCACAGTTTTTAAAGAATATTTAATGAATATTAATAAAGTTTTGTCACTGAAAAATCTACTCTTCTATTCTTTGCTCTACCCTCTTCTGTATTGTTGTCAGCTATAGGCTTTTCATCTCCAAAACCTTTTGCAGAAAGTTGTTTTGGTGAAACTTTACCATATTTTATTAACCAGTTAACAACAGCCTCAGCTCTTTTTTGCGATAGAACAAGATTAGCCTTCTTATTTCCAACATTATCTGTATGCCCCTCAATCTGAACTCTAAACATTTTATAACTATTAATTATTTCAGCCAATGCTTCAAGTGTCTTTTTGCACTTTTCAACATCAAGCTCAGCCTTACCTGGTTTAAATAGTATAGGCCCTTTCTCATTCTGAAGATTTTTTAGTTTTGTATTAAGTCCTTCCAACATCTTATCTTCAGAAGCAACATTTTTTACTTCTTTATCAACCTTTTTAACATCTTTTAACTTTGGTTCAATACCAAAAGTTTGTAAACTTAAAACAAGTGTTAAAAATATTATGATTTTTTTCACTATATCCTCCTATTCAATACAAAAATTTGTATAAAATTTAATCCAATTAATCATTAAAGTTAATTTTAATCTTTAAGAATTAGTTTCAATTTTAAAGGTTTAAAAATACAAGATATTCTGAAAAGACATTTTTTGAGTTTTCAAGACTTAAATATATAATATCAATCTTTAATCATGATAATAAATAAATATCTTAGAATTTAAAAAGAAAAAATATTTTTTGATTGAGAGAGGCACCCGTCCAGGAAGGTTGCTCTCTCAAGAAGGAGTACACTCTACAAAATATATTCTCGGGTAAAATAAAATTTCCTTAACATAAATTTTATTTTTCTAAAAAAATTCATAAATAATTAAATTTTGTAATAACATTAAAAATTTTACCTAAGGAGTAATTTTATGAAAAAACTATTTTTTATTTTATCTATTTCTCTTATAATGGTAACATCTTGTGCCAAAGGTAAACTATTAGGAGAGATAGAAGGTAATAAAATATATTCTGAAGACTTTAAGAAAAAACTTATCAATGAATATGCTTTTAATGAAGAAAAACTTGATGAGGGTGCAATAAACTCAATTTTTAGAGAATATGCAACAAACTATGTATTTATGAAAAAGGCTGAGGCTCAAGGTTTTTTTGAAAAAGAAGATGTTAAAAATAGTATAAAAACTAAGGTTGATTCTATAATAAGACTACATATAGGTAAGTTATTATGGGAAAAAGATATTGCTCCAAACATAGTATTAACAGATGAGGATTATAAACCATATGTAAGAAAACTTAAACTAAGACACATACTTATAACTACAGAAAACAGGAAAAAGGAAGAAGCAAAAAAAATGATAAATGATATCCTAAACAAAATTAAAAATGGTGAGTCTTTTGAGTCTCTTGCGAATACTCACTCAGAAGACCCAGGAACAAAAAACAAAGGTGGAGACTTGGGATGGAATGATGCTTCAAGTCCTTTTGTTGTCGAGTTTCATAATGCTGTGTTCAATTCAAACGTAAAGAAGGGTGATATCATAGGCCCTGTGGAGACTGGTTATGGATTCCACATAATATTGATAGAAGATGAAAAGTTTGATGATATAAATACTGTTAAAAATGACAAGGGATTAAAAGACAAACTTACAAAAAGCAAGGCATCTACGTATGCTAAAGAATACATGGAAAAACTTAGAGAAAAGTATAAAGATATGATAGAGTTTTATCCTGAAAGGCTTAAAGACCCTCAAAAGTTTAGAAACGAATACTTATATAAAATAAAGAATGGCCCTGAATTAAAGGTTGAAGAAGCCATGCAGATATTGGGTACAAACTTTAACTATCAAAAAGACATAGAAAAACTTAAAACTAATGTTATGCAAGAGCTTATAGACCCTCAGATAAGGCTAATGGAAGGCAAAGAAAAAGGTTATGATAAAGATGAAAAAATACAAAAATACATAAAGTTTGACCTTATGCTATTTAAGGGGCAAGCATACAGAGAGTATTTAAGGACAACATATCTAAATGAAGAAAAGTCTAAAATAAATGAAAATGAATTGTTAGAGTTTTATAACAAAAATAAAGATAGATATAAAGATAAAAAAGACAATTATATAGAGTTTTCAAAAGTAAAAGAATGGGTCAAAGAAGACATTACATTTAATAGAGTTGCCTCAAGACTTGCAAACATAACTTCAGAACTTTTTAAAAAGTACAAAACTGATATAAAGATATAGAAAAAAAGGCTAAATTAAATGGTTTTGGTCACAGGTGCAACAGGCTTTGTCGGTAAACACCTTGTTGAGGAGTTATTAAATAATGGTTATAAAGTCAGGGTCTTGATAAGGCCAAACTCTAACATAAAAGATATAAAAAGTCTTAATGTAGATATAAAAGTATCAAGCCCCTTTAATGCTGATGACATGAATACTGCTGTTAAAGACATTGAATATGTTGTACACTGTGCAGGTGCCTTGAAGGGTATAAGATGGGAAGATTATTATAAAGGAAACTTTTTATATACCAAAAACCTTGTTGATGCAGTAAAAAAGTATAATCCAGGCATAAAAAAGTTTATATTCATAAGTTCTCAGGCTGCATCAGGCCCTTCAACATCCACTCCCAAAAAAGAAATAGACCTTGACAAACCTATAAGTTTTTATGGTAAGTCGAAACTATTGGCTGAGAATGAGTTAAAAGATTCTAGAATACCTTACATAATTCTAAGATCTTCAAGTATATATGGACCAGGTGATACAGAGTTTTTCCCATTGTTTAAAATGGCTGAAAAAAATATACATCTATTGGTAAATAGGGGTAAAAATAAAATAAATCTTATATATGTCAAAGACTTTATAAATGCAATAATGCTATCTATAAAAAAAGAAGTTTACAACAAGACATACTATGTATCTGATGGTAATGAATACCTATGGAAAGATATTTGCGATATTGTAAGCAAAACAGTAGGGAAAAAATACATTAATTTACCAATACCTGGTTTTATTGCAAGTATTGTTGGGAATATAAACACTCTTATAAGCAAAATAACTGGGAAACCATTGTTATTAAACAGAGACAAGATAAAAGAAGGAAGGTGTAAGTATTGGCTTTTTGACATAAGTCTTATAAAAAAAGAACTTGGCTTTGAACCTTCAGTTAAACCAGAGGATGGTTTTAGGTATGCCTACAAATGGTATGTTCAAGAGGGTTGGCTATGAAAGACAATGATAAGTATTTTAAAGATATAATAATAAATACACTAGAGTTTATAAAAATACCAAGTATTGAAACATTGGGAAATAATCAATATCCATTCGGAGAAGGTGTTGCATCTGCATTAAAATATGTTTTGGAACTATGTGAAAGACTTGGTATGAGAACAAAAAACATAAACAACTTTATCGGGTATGCTGAAGTTGGTGAAGGCAATGAAGAAATAGGAATAGCATGCCATGTTGACGTTGTATACGTGGATGAGTCAAAGTGGAGTGTCCCACCTTTCCAGGGAGTTATAGTCGACGATAAGATATATGGGCGAGGTTCTCTCGATGACAAAGGACCAACAATAGCATCTATTTTTGCTATAAAAAGAATTATGGATGAGTTCAAGACTATAAAAAAAAGAATAAGAATAATATTCTCATGTGATGAAGAGAGTGGTTGGGAAGATATAAAAGTATACAAAAAATATGAGAAAGACCCTACATTTACTATAGTACCAGATGCTATGTTTCCTGTAATAAACGCAGAAAAAGGCATTCTACATCTTAAAATAGAGGTCAAAAACCCTTACATGTGGCTAAAAGATATAAGAGGTGGGGAACAGATAAATGTTGTACCAAGCAGTTGTAAGGTAACGTTTTCTTCTGATATAAAAGACCTTATAAATGATGAAGAAGATAATCCAATTAGAGTATTTACTGGTAAGTCAGCCCATGCAAGCACTCCTCATGAAGGAGAAAATGCAATACTAAAGGCTTTAAACTTTGTCTCAGAAATAGAGAAATTAATTGAAAATAAAAATATTTTTTCTGAAATTATAAGCAGTTTAGACCCATATAAAAACAAAGAACTATTCCTTGAAGACCACTCAGGTTGTATAACTTCTAATATTGGAAAGATAGAGACCTTTGGTAACACTATAGCAATATTTATTGACATAAGATATCCTGTAAGTTTTACAAAAGAGCATGTCATAGAAAAAATAAAAAGATACTTTGAAGATATATATCTTATAAATCACAATAGCCCTCTGTTTGTTAGTACAGATAATTTATATCTAAAATGCCTAGAAAAGGCTTTTGTCTCCTATACTGAAAAACCTTTTAATCCTATAAGCATCGGTGGAGGTACACTAGCAAGGGCTTTTAACAATGCTGTTGCATTTGGCCCTGTATTAGACCCTTCTGAAAATGTTGCTCATAAAGATGATGAGTTTATAAGAGTAGAGACACTAATAGATGCTTATAATATTTACTACCTTGCACTAAAAAACATACTGGAAATATAGTTATATATGATAAATTATAACTATCCTGTATTTAGACCACCAAGTGAGGCAGATAGTCTTATACTTCAAGTTACAACAGGTTGTTCACACAACAAATGTCTATTCTGTTACATGTATAAGTCTAAGACTTTTAGTATCAAACCTATAGATCTTATAAAACAAGAAATAAAATACTTTTCAACATATTACTCTCCAAAAAAAGCATTTCTCTGTGATGGTGACCCATTAGTAATGGATACTAAAGACCTTATTGATATACTAAAGACTTTAAATTCTTATTTTAATCTTAACAGAATATCTATATATGCCACTTCCCAAAACATATTAAAGAAAAAAGAAGAAGAACTAAAAGACTTAAAGGATAATGGTCTCTCACTTGCCTATATCGGACTTGAAAGTGGAGATGATTGTGTTTTAGAGTATATGAAAAAGGGATCAACAGTAAAAGAAATTATTGAATCTGTATTAAGGCTTAAAAAAGTAGGTATTAAGACCTCAGTAATGGCTATACTTGGATTGGGTGGAAAAGAAAGGACAAGGGAACATGCAATAGGAACAGCAAAAGCAATATCGATTATGAATCCTGAGTTCTTCTCAACACTGACACTTATTGTTGACACAATATCCCCTCTATACACGCTCATAAGAGAAAAAAAGTTTAAAATGCTTTCAGAGAAAGAGATTTTGTTAGAACACAAAACTATTATAGAAAATATAGATGGACATAATATTATATTTAGGTCTAATCATGCATCAAATATAATAAGCATTGGTGGAATACTCTCAAGGGATAAAAACGATATAATAAAAAAAATAGAGTATGCATTAAAAGAAAATAACTATAATAAAAACAGATCATTATAATCAATACTTAAAAAATAGGATTCAGTTTAACATTAAAAATTATGTTCTCAATTTTTAAAAAGTAGGTTTAATTATTATAAGAGTTATATTTTTAAATTTCTTCCATAAAATGACTTATGGTCATTCAAGACTTGTGATTTAGTCTTTAGGATAAAAATCTTTCACCAGTTTTTTTGCTTTTTTTAAGGTTTAAAATAAAAAAATAGGTTACTTTATATTCACAGAGGGTATTTGTATATGTCAAAGATTAAAAAAATAAAAAAGGTATCTGTTAAAAGTAAATTTTTTAACAAATTTTTTTATTAACTTATCTTTACATAAACTAAATTTTTTAAGTTTTTAATGTTTATTATGATAGGTATTGATATAAAATTTGATTATATAAAATTTGATTATCTAAAATTTGTTTTATAAAATTTATTTAACTTTTCCGAAATTTATTGTTATTAATACATTTAAAGTTTTTAACCTGAGTAATAAAAGGAGAATTTTTGAGAGTAAAGTTTTGGGGTGCAACAGGGTCAATACATTCAAGGTTTAAAAATCAGGAACTAAGAGAAATATTATTTGAAGCTATAAAGCTAGGATCAGAATTAAGGCCTAAAGATAATAAAGAAATAGAAAAAATATATGATTCTTTACCTATTCATAAAAAAACTCAATTCCTGGGAAATACTTCTTGTGTTGAAATACAGGGCTTTGACGAGGTCTTTGTCTTTGATGCAGGTAGTGGCATAAGAAACCTTGGCCTCAGTCTATTATCTAATCCACCAAAAGACAAAATAATAAACATATTTATTTCTCACTTTCACTGGGACCATATAATAGGCCTACCTTTCCTATCACAACTTTATATGAAAGACTATAAAGTAATCTTTTATTCATCACACCCTAACATAGAAGAAAAACTTAAAGACCAGCAAGTATATCATCACTTTCCAGTATCATTTGAAGAGACAGCATCTGAAAAAGATTTTGTATATATAGAACCTGGTAAAGAACTAAGTTTAAAATACTTTAACATAACAAGCAAAGCACTAAGGCACCCAGGTGGCTCTTATACATACAGACTTAATTTCCCTAATGGCAAGTCAATAGTATATGCAACAGATGGAGAATATCCAACAAAAGAACTATCAAAAGACAAGTTTGAAGAATATGCAATGTTTTATAAGAATGCTGACCTATTGATATTTGATGCTCAGTATAGTTTTAAAGAAGCAGAAATATCAAAAGCAGATTGGGGACACTCATCTCCTAACATAGGTGTTGAACTTGCAATAGAGGCTGATATCAAGAACTTGGTACTTTTTCACCATGAACCCTCAAGTTCAAATAAAGAACTTGAAAAAAAATTGATAGAGGCAAGAAGGTATAGAAAAATATACAATAACAACCTTAAGAAAAAAAATACAGTTCCATCTATAACCCTTGCAATAGAAGAAGGAGTGATTATAATATAGTCAATAATTTTATTTAAACTTGATTTTCAACATTATTACTGTTCTATAAAAGATCCAAATATACAAGAGTTTAAAGCTAAAACTAATCCTCTTTTTAGCCATATTATATGCTTACTAGGAAAATAAGGTCTTAGGAGAAAAAATCTTTTTGCTTTTTTTATCTTAAAAGTTAAAAAAAAAGAAAGACCTAAGTTGCATTTACATTTAAGTAAGGTCGTAGATTTAATATAAGTTTTTTAAAAAAGGTAAATTTTTACTTTAAAATTTTAAAAAAATTTAAAAGTTTTTTCTTATAGACTTGTTATTTCAAGTCCTTAACGGCCAGATAAGTAGTCAATCTTTAAAAAATATTTTCTATTATTATCAAGAGTTTTTAAGAATTTAAATACTATTAATTTTTTATTTTTTAATCCTTATAATCTCATTTTTAATCTTTACTTTAATTTTTCCCTTTGTAAATAAGAGTATAGCATCAATAAAGTAGTTATGAGGTTCTTTATCTATAGCAAAAGACAGGTTTTTGTTCAAATAAAAGTTGTGCTCTTCTAATTTTTTTATATACTTATTAGCCTCATCTAGGAAAGTGCATATTATTATATTTTTCAGTCCAAAATTAGCTAAAAAATCAATTATTTTTGTATCTTCTTCTGTTATAGAGTGCAGTATTACTGTATCAATCTCTTCAAAAATATCTTTATTTTTTTGACCAACATTCTCTATAGTATCATTAAACAGAACAACATTTTCTGTTCTGTTTAGTTTTATATTAAAGAGTATGTCTCTTGAAAGGCTTAAACCTTTTTCTACTGAATAAACTATCTTCGCATATCTGGACGATAGTATAGTAGAAAGACCATTTTTTCCGTGTATTACCATAATTTTTTTTGGACTTATGTTTTTTAATATACTATCAATCACTTCAAGACTTATCTGTAAATATGCATTTTCTTCAATTGCATTATATGGGTCTATTCTAAACTTTATATCATTATCTAACTTGTCTATTATAAACTTTTCGCCCTTTATAAGACTTAGCCTTTTAGTTTTAACATACAAAGACGTTACATCTAAGTCTATATTATTTTTAATTGAATCCATATCTTTTTTATATATATCGATTACACACATAGATGTTTTTTCATAATCAGAGTAGTAAAACCTGACTTTGTCTATACTCTTTTTTATATCATCATCCATACTATTAAGACTGTCACTAATCTTTTTTATCATCATCCTTAATTCTTCAGTATACAAAGGACAGTCTGTTGTGTCAATCAGATTATAACTATTCTTATCAAAGAAACCTAACTTAAGTTTATCTAAAAACCTTGAGTTAAGAGTTACATAATTCTTAAAATTGAAGTCTTTTTTGTATGTTATAAAACCTATATCAAACTTTTTTACAATTTCCTTTTTTATCTCTATCTTTTTTTCTCTTGAAAGGTCAGGGGTTTTACAAAATAGACAGTTTTTTATACTGCAATTATCAACTCTATCCTGCCTAGATAAAATCTCTTCAATATATGCTGTTATTATTTTTTTCTCACTATTTATTCTGACTATTCTTGCTTTTATAGACTCTCCGGGATGAGACCTTGGTATCTCTACAATATAGTCTTTATAGTTTGAAACACCATTCCCATATTGATTAATTCTATCTATCTTTATTAAAATTCTTTCATCAGTCTTAGGTTCAAACAATATGATTAAACCTCTTCTCTTGCCATCATTTTTATTAGGTCAGTAGGGCTTATTATTTCAGTTATACGTACACCAAAGTATTCATCTATTACAACTACCTCTCCTTTTGCTATCAACTTTCCATTGACCAATATATCAACAGCCTCACCTGCAAGTTTTTGAAGCTCGATTATTGAACCTTCACCAAGTCCCAATATTTCTCTTATCCTCATTTTTGTTCTACCAAGCTCTACAGTAACCTGCATTGAAACATCAAGTAAAAGTTCTATATTTCCAAAAGGAGTTTTATTCTTTGTCTCTTCCAACCTGCTGAATTGAACAGGTCTTGAAGTTATCTGCTTTCCTGTCTTTGTCTCTTTTTGCTCTGTTGGTAACTCAAACTCTCCCTTTTTACCCTTTAAGCTTATGTTTATCATTTCCTTTCCTACTGTAACAGGTAGGATAATATCGATAGGCAAGTTTTTTTCACCAATCCTTAAAGAAGTCTCTATGTGTATAGACTGCTTTGATTCAAAATCTATATCAAGAGGGTTTTCTTTTACATCAATATTTACATTCTCTGCCTCTACAGTAACACCATAAGTCTTTTCTAACCATTCATAAAACCTTTGAAATATCATAGAAAAATTTTCAGCCAAAGCATTAAGTGTAAGCTCTGATATTATAGGTGATTCCTGCTCAAGTATTTTTTCAACTATTTGAAGTGCCTTTTTTTCTTCAATTATTGTCTTTATATTTCCATTTAGGGCACCCTTTACATTCTGCTTTATAAAAATAAACTTTTCTTTTATCTTTGATAATATCTTGTCTGAGTCTTTAAGATTAACCTTTATATCTGATAAACTGATACTTTCTTCAATAGTGTCTTGTAGAGATGAAAATCCTATAGAAAGACCTTCCTGCAACATTTCTCGAATATTGAACATCTCATTTTTTTCATATGTTTTTTCTTTCACAAAGGTTTGAGAAGAAACATCTTCCTTTGTCTTTGTATATATATCAGTTTCGTCTACACCAGCCAACAAAGCATCTATTTCATTTTGAGAAAGTCCATTGTTCATTCTTCTTCTCCTTTAAATAATTCATCCATTGATAAGAGACCTAGTTCTTCAAGTTCTTCTGTAACTTGAACAGCCAATCTCTTACCATATATACCAGGTTTACATTTAAACTTTGGCTTTTTACCTATAAGTAGTGTAGCATCTGAGTTTACTTTATGACCTGTGAGTCTTACTATGTCTCCCTCTTCGAGTGCCAAAGCCTCTTCCAAGGTTATTTCCGTTTTACCTAATTCTGCAGTTACCTTTATTTCTACATCTTTTAGATTATCTTTTATTATGTTAAAGTTTTCCTTTGTTATACCCTTTCTTACTGAGGAATACCAGTATTGAGCACTTAGTTTTGATATTATAGGCTCTATTGTAAGATATGGTATACAGAAGTTTGTCATTCCCTCAACTTCACCTATTTTAGTCTCAAAAGTTATTAAAACTACCATATCGTTTGGTGGCACTATCTGAGCAAACTGAGGGTTTGTCTCTATATTACCAAGCCTTGGCCTTAAGTCTATAACATTTGCCCAAGCTTCTCTTAGGTTGTTCAATATACGTACTATTACAGTCTCTATTACTGTACTCTCTATATCAGTAAGTTCTCTGTTTTTCATCTTACTGTCATATTTACCAGCACCACCAAAAAGTCTGTCTATTATTGTAAAAGTAACTGCTGGGTCCATTTCATATATTGCACTACCTTTTAATGGTTCCATATTTATCATAGCAAGTGTAGATGGATTAGGTATTGATCTTATAAACTCCTCATATGTTAACTGTTCAACTGCTGCAACGTGTACATGTACAAGTAGTCTAAGTTGAGCTGATAGTGAGGTTGTTGTTAATCTGGCAAAGGTTTCATGTATCATCTGAAGTGTTCTTATCTGGTCTTTTGAGAATTTATCAGGCCTTTTAAAGTCATACATTTTAACTTTTTTACTTCTCTGGGCCTTTGGTTCTATACCACCACTAATTCCTCCCAAATCTATCGACCCTAAGTCGATATCTTTTGGACCTTCAGATGAAGATGTTGTAATACTACTTAACAGGGCGTCAATATCTTCTTGTGATAAAACATCGTTCATTTTTATAACCCCATCTATTGCTTTGGTATTGCATTAAAGTCAATTATATATATGTCTTCAATAAGCCCATTTATCAACAAAGAATTAACCTGTCTTTGTATTTCTTTTTTGAATGACCGTATTTTATCAGGTGTATTAAGGTCTTCATATGTCTTTGAAGAAATAAGTGTTATTATAGTATCTCTTATCTCAAACTTTCTGTTTAAAAGCTCTGTCTGAAGTTTAATGTTATTAGATTCATATGCAAGTGCTATTTCTAACTGTATAAATACAGGATTTGCACCAGTGGGATCATTTAAGTTTAACCTAAAAGGGTCCAAGTGTAGTGTCTGAAATGGCTCTTTCTTAGGAGTTACACCAGGAGCCCATATTCTTTCTTGAACTGCTGTTTCTCCCTTGGTCTTAATATTATATACAATATTTGAAATTATTATCATCAAGATTATACCAACAATGAATGCTGCAACAAGCATTAGTATTTTAACAAGTTTTGAAGATAATTTTGGCCCTTCCTCTTTGGCATAACTTGCTTCTTCTTGCTCTTCTTTTTCCTCTAATTCATCTTTCTCTTCAGCCATAACTTGCCCTCGTGTTTTTTATTATTAAATCGGTTTAATAACCAAATTTTTAATAAGAATTTTAAATAAAAACCTATTCTCTTGGTATTATATTATACTCAGAAAAAAATATATCTTCAATCTGACCATATTTTAATACATTATTTATCATACTCTTTATCTCTTCCTTCAAAATTTTTATGTTTTCAGGCCCCTCTAAATTATTAAATGTCTTTTTTGTTATTATACCCCTTATTATATCTGTCATTTCAGGTTCCCTTTTTGTAATTTCATTTGTAAAGAGTGGGTCTTCTGTCTTGTAACCTAAATTCACTTCTATAACAAAAAATATTGCTGTTTTACCCTTTGGGTCAGAAAGATTAAACCTCATCTGTTTTAGCTTTTTAGTTATAAGTGGTTGTTTTTTTACAACAACTTCCTTATACTCTTTTATACCTTCTTCTGTGGTCTCTTTTTCTTTTTTACCTGATATCACACCTCTTGCAACAAATATCAATACTAAAATAAATAATATTACTATAAGTACTTTTATAACTAAACCAATTATTTTTTTAAAAAAACTTGTTTCTTCTACTATTGGGCCTTTTTCTTGTTTCTCTTCTTTTTCTTGTTTTTTTTCTTGTTTTTCTTCTGCCATATTTTCTCTCTCGTTTATAAGATATTTATTTTAATAATACTAAAAAATTATAAAAAACAGAAATAAAAATTTATTGAATAAAACTATAAAAAACTTGTGAATTTTAGTTAAATCCCTATATTCTTAAATTATCTTTACCAAAATTCTTAAAAAAGTTGTCTCATTATTTAAAACTATACTTTGTATTTATTTCTGCCATAAAATAATGTATGGTTTTTCAAGATTTGAAAGATTAGTCTTTAGGATAAAATTTTTTTTAGTTTTTTTGCTTCTTTTCTTTTTTACAAGACTAAAGTAAAAGAAGATATGGTAACTATTTTGAAATAAAGTTATACTCTTACTATATGACTTTATCATCCATATAGAGATTATAAAAATATAGGTTTTATAAAAAATAAGGTAATTGTTTAAAATAATCCATCTATGCTATAATAATATAGTATAGGAGGTAAGACATGAATTTAGTAGAATTACTACAAATGGCATCATCAGAATAAAAAGCAGAAGAATTTTTAAGAGAAAAAGGCGTTCTTAAAACATTTGATACCTGCCCTCTCTGTCATCCAAAAAACATAGGTAAAGTTAGAAGAAACTTCTACAAATGTTATAAATGCAAAAAAGAATGGAGTGTTAGAAAAGATAGTATCCTTGAAGATTTAAAAGTTTCATTCTCTAAGTTCATACTGACTGTAAAGCTATTTGTTCTTGAAGTTCCCGTTAACAAAGCATATAAAGAGCTTGATTTAGCTTACAATACTACCCACAAAATTTACACAAAACTCAGAGAGTGTATATACAAATTTGTCTCAAAAAATGACCAGCTTTTATAAGGATGTATCTGGGGAAAGATCATTAAGATAAACTATAAAGAAAGTATAGAGAGGAAGATTAATATATACAGATAAATTCAAAAGTTATGATAGTCTTGTAATGTATGGATTTAAGCAAGAGAGTATAGATAAGAGTATAAGGTTTTCCAATGGTAAGGTATATATAAATGGGTTTAGGGTTTTGGAAGCTATTCAAAGAAGAGTCTCATTAAATTTCATGGTGTGAGCAGAGAAAATTTTATTTATTATCTAAAAGAGCTTGAATTTAGATACAATTATAGGTATAATATTGAAAATAATTTGTATGTTTGTTTGGAATTAAATGAGTAATCACATTAATTTTTATAAAACTTAAAATTATGTCATAGAAAGGATAAATATGGATAAGATAAAAGTGCTTATAATAGATGACTCTGCTATTGTAAGAGATTATTTAACAAAGGCTTTATCCAAATATGAAGACATAGAAGTAATAGGTACTGCACCTGATCCATACATTGGAAGAGATAAGATAGTAAGTCTTAATCCTGATGTTGTTACACTAGATATTGAGATGCCAAGGATGGATGGGTTAACATTCTTACAATACGTAATGAAATACAGACCAATACCAATAATAATTGTAAGCTCAATTACGGCATCTGACGAAGCAGCAGCAATAAAAGCATTAGAGATTGGAGCTTTTGATATAGTAAATAAACCAGGTGGAATGTATTCTGTACAGGACCTTGAAGAAGAAATAGTTAATAAGATAAGAGCAGCATACCAAGCAAGAGACGCATTCCTTAAGAACTTTAAGAAATATGAAGAAATAAACAAAAAAATAAAAGAAAAAAAAGATATAGACTTAAACCTTCTTAGAAACATAAAGACAACCGACAAGATAATAGGAATAGGTGCATCAACAGGTGGGACAGTAGCAATAGAATACATAATAAGCAAACTACCATCAAGAATGCCACCTATAGTAATAACTCAACACATGCCCCCACAGTTCACATTCAATTTTGCACAGAGACTTGACTCATTAACAGATCTTAAAGTAAAAGAGGCTGAAGACAATGAAATACTATTGCCAAATACTGTATATGTAGCACCTGGTGGATATCATATGAAGATTGAAAGAAAAGGTACAAACTACTATTCAAGAATAGTTGAAGGTGAAAAGGTCAATTACCAAAAACCAGCAGTCGATGTAATGTTTGAAAGTATGGCCAAATATGGTACAAAAAACATGTTAGCAATATTATTAACTGGAATGGGAAGAGATGGTGCAAAAGGAATGCTTGAGATAAAGAATACAGGTGGAATAACAATAGCACAGGATGAAAATTCTTGCGTAGTTTGGGGAATGCCAAAGGCTGCTATTGATATAGGGGCTGCTGACTATGTCCTGAACCTTGACCAGATAGTAGAGTTTATGATAAACTTTTCTAATAAATAAGGAAATAGATAAAATGAGAAAAAGAATAAAAAACACTATATCAGAAATAGAAAAGAGGGAGAGAAAGAAAAAACTAGGCCTCCCACCTGGAACTCTGGTATATGTTGGAAAACCAACAAAAGAAAAAGTAAGCATTGAAGTATTTACTTATGATGAAGATTATTATATGGAAACTGAAATAAAAAGCCTTAACGAGATAAAAGAACTAATGAAAAACAAGATTTTATGGATGAATGTAAATGGTGTACATGACCTAAAAATAATTGAAAAAATCGGTGAACTATTTAATCTACATCCATTACTACTTGAAGATGTTGTAAACACAACTCAAAGACCAAAGACAGATGAATATGAAGACCATATATTCTTATGTATGCAAATGTTATCTCTTGATAAAGAATACAATATAGAAAAAGAACACATAAGCCTTATAATAGGTAAAAACTATGTGATAACCTTTCAAGAGAAAAAAGGTGATGTATTTGACCCAATAAGGGATAGGATAAGAAATAATAAGGGAAGTATAAGAAAAAATGGAGCAGACTATCTTGGATATGCACTTATTGATGTACTGGTTGACAACTACTACCTAATACTAGAGAAAATAAGTGATAAAATAGAAGAGACTGAAGAAAAAGTAATAGAAGAAGTAACAGAAAACACAATAAACTCAATATATAACATAAAAAAAGATGTGATATTAATAAGAAGAGAGATATGGCCTTTAAGACTTATAATAAGCAAATTAAGAAAGAGTGAAAAGATAAAAAGAGAGACCAATGTATTCTTAAAAGATGTATACGATCATACAGTGGAAATACTTGAAACTATAGAAATATTCAGAGAAATAATATCAGGACTTTTAGATATAAACTTGTCAGGAATAAGTTACAAGATGAACTCGATAATGAAACTACTTACAATGATATCTACAATTTTTATACCATTAACATTTATTGCTGATGTGTACGGTATGAATTTTAAAAATATGCCAGAGTTAAGATGGGAGTACGGGTACTTTTTCATACTAGGGGTAATGTTATGTATATCTATAGTAATGTTAGTATTTTTTAAAAAGAAAAAATGGCTATAAAATATCAACCCTTAGTATAGTTTATAAAATTGTCAATATTTACTTTTTGTCCCATAACTATCAGTATGTCATTTTCTTTTATAACATGGTCTGTCTTAGGATTGAAAATATATTCAGAAAATTCAACTGACTTTACAGCAATTATTAGAATATCAAACCTGTTTGGAACATTTATCTCTCTTAAAGTCTTTCCAATAATGCTTGAACCTTTAGAAACAGTAACATCTGCAAGATAATAAGACCTGTCTTTTACAAAAGTAACCTGCTCTATAAAAGACAGTATGTTTTCATTTATCATAGAAGAAGCAAGCCTTTTCCCTATAAGGAAGTTTCCTGAAACAACATCATCAACACCAACAAGGTAAAACTTGGGTATATTCTCTTCTTCCAGTACGAATGCTGAAACCTTTACCCTTGGGTTAAGATTCTTCACAGTAAGGGTTATAAGTAGATTACTTGAGTCATTAGGTAAACAGGCAATAAGACCATAAGCATTATTAATATTTGCTTTATTTAACAAAACCTCTTCTTTTGAAGGATCACCATCAATAAAAATCAACTTTTTATTATCATATTCAATGTCTTTTACACTATTTTGAGCTAAAGAGAGAAAGTTTGTATCATTATCAATGACGATTACTGGTCTTTTTTTTTCTTTCAAAACCTCTTTAAGAACATATCGACCAATATTACCAGCCCCACATATTATTATATGCCCTTTAATTTCTCTTATTGTTTTTTCCATTTTTCTTCTCCTATAATTTTCAACTATCTTTGTCTGGATAATAAACGAACTTATAACACTTATAAATGTGGTTATAATTACAATTCCAATAATAGAAAAAAACATTGTAAAAACTCTTCCACCAACATTTAATGGTCTTACCTCTCCAAAACCTATAGTAGTTATTGTTATTATAGTCATATAAAGTGCATCAAGAAAACTCCAATTCTCTATTAACATATAACCTATTGTCCCAAGAAAGATTATAAACAAAACCACTAGTATAAAGAATATTTTTTTAGTCATTATTATAAGCCTTTTATAATTTTAGAATTATATTAAAATTTTAAGTTTAAAATTTATTACTCTTTAGATAAAAAGTTTATAAGAGGTTATAAAATGGATATATTAAAAGAAATGGAAGAACTTATAAGAAAAATAGAGTACCATAACTACCAATACTATGTTCTAAATCAACCTAAAATAAGTGACATAGAATATGATATACTATTTGAAAAGTTAAAAAGACTTGAAAAAGAGAGTGGAATAATACTTAAGAACTCACCAACACAAAGAGTAGCAACTGATATATCTAATAATTTTGAAGAAGTAGAACATAAAATACCTGTATTAAGTTTAGATAAGGCATACAGTTTTGAAGAGGTATTAAAATGGTTAACCTCAAATAGAATAAAAGATTTTGTTGGTGAACCAAAAATAGATGGTTTTTCAGTTGTTATGTATTACAAAGATGGAGTACTTGATAAGGCAGTAAGTAGAGGGGATGGAAGGGTTGGGAATGACCTTACAAACAATATAAAAACAATACTTTCACTTCCATTAACCTTAAATGAAAGAATAAATATTGCAGTAAGAGGAGAGGTATTTATAGAAAAACAAGACTTTGAAGAATATAACAAAAAAATGGGTGGGATATACGCTAACCCAAGAAACTTTGCAGCAGGAAGTATTAGAAGAATTAACCCAAAAGAAGTTGCACAAATACCTTTAAAAATATTTGTATACGACCTATACACTGAAGACATACAATTTAATACTCATATAGAGACACTTGAGTTCTTAGCAGAAAATAAGTTTCCATTATCTGATAAAATAGGATTATTCTCAGATAAAGAGTCAAAGTATTTTAAGACTTATAGACCAGAAGAATTAAGGAATTATATAAATGAATTGGCAAAAACAAGAAATAGTTTTAAATATGAGATAGATGGAATAGTATTTAAGGTTAATGACTTAAAACTAAAAAATGAGTTAGGTTACACGTCACACCACCCAAAATGGGCAATAGCATACAAGTTTGAGTCACCAACCAACATATCTGAAGTTATTGATATAAAAGTACAGGTTGGAAGAACAGGGAAAATAACACCACTTGCAATAATAAAACCTATAAAAATATCAGGAAGTACAGTACAGAAGGCAACACTCCACAACCAAGACTATATTGATGAACTTGAAATAGGGATAGGAGATACTGTACTTGTATCAAAAAGAGGAGATATCATACCCGCAATAGAAAAGGTCATTGAAAAAAGAGGGCATGTCTTTAAAATACCAGATAAATGCCCTGAATGTGGAAGTAAGTTGGTAAAAGAGGGTGCACATCTATTCTGTAAAAACAAAAAATGCCCTGCAAGAATAATAGAATCAATATCGTTTTTTGTAGATAAACTTGAGATTGACACAGTCGGTAAAAACACTATTGAAAAACTATTTCAAAATAAGATAATAAAAGACATTAAAGACCTGTTTAACATAGATGTTAATATAATAAAAAATCTTGAGGGCTTTGCTGACAAAAAAGTCAATCTAATAAAGAAAAGTCTTGAAAATGCGAAGAACAAAGACTTTGAAAAACTTTTTGAAGCAATAGGGATAGAATCAATTGGACCTAATGTAATAAAAATACTTATAGAAAACGGTTTTGACTCGTTTGATAAGATAATAGAAGCAACAAAAAATAAAAACCCTGAGGTTTTTTCAAAAATTGAAGGTATTGGACCAATAACTGCAAACAAGATAATAGAGGCATTTAATGACAATTATGTTTTAGACCTGATAAAATTTTTAAAGGATAAGGGCTTTAATACAGCAAAAAGGCAAAAGGAGATAAAGGGGAATAAACTTGCTGGTACAAAATGGGTTATAACAGGAAGCTTCAAAAACTTTCAACCAAGAGAAAAGTTAAAAGAACTCATAGAGTCTTTGGGTGGGCATGTAACAGACTCTATATCAAAAAACACAGACTATTTAGTTGTTGGAAAAGACCCAGGTTCAAAACTTGAAAAAGCAAAAAATATAGGTGTAAAAATAATTAATGAGGAAGAGTTTTTAAGAATTATAGAAAAATAAAATTTTATTAAAAAATTTTTATTTTAAAAATATTTTGCTATTATTTTAAGAAAAGAAATAAAAAATATTTAAGGAGTATTTTCATGAAAAAAATACTAATATTATTATGTTTGTTTTTTACATCTATATATTCTCAAGAAGTAGATAAAAACCTTTTTGTAAAAGACTATGTCTTAGTAGGAATAAACTCAGACCAGAATAAGTTTTTTGACTTAATAGAAAAGGTGTTAAATAAACAGAAAGCACAGGAGATAAAAAATAAAATAAATAATGGTATAAAAAAAGAGATGAACTTGTCCCTGCCAGAAATAAAGAATAAAATAAAAATAAAGTCTGATTTTATCTATATTGGCGTAAATACAAAAAATGAGAATAAAATATTTTTTGCCTTCAAGTCAGATGACACTAATGAATCTATAAAAAATATTATTAACATGATCAAGATGGACCCCAAAAAAAAGTCTATTAAAGTTGAAAATATTGATAACTACACTGTAATTAAAAATAAAAACAATATAGAATCTGTTTTATATTCTGAAAAAGATACACTTGTAATTGCACCAAACTCAGCAATAATAAATGAGTTTATAAGCAATAAAGAGATTCCAGATGAAAAAATAATAAACATTAGTAATAACACTGTAGGATTTGTTTACATAAAAGAAATAGAGGAAGAAACACCAATCAAGATAGATCAACCTTTATTTATAAAATTAGAATATTCAAACGATATAAGAATAATTTTTAGCAGTAGAGAAAAAGAAAATATAAAACCAATCCCTGTAGAAATAAGTTCTCCAATATTCTACTTTATACTCCCATTAAGTGAAGATATAAAAAAATTCCTATCTTCAAACTATCCCAACCCAACCATAAAAATAGAAGAAACAATTGGAGATCAAGTTTTTATAATAGTAAATGACTTTGACTATCAACAATTGATAAATAACATTTACAGTAAACTTGATGTTGTATTAGGTATACAGATAAAAGATAAAGCAAAAATACTAGATACAATAAACCAAAATGCTCAAGGAATGATGCAAACATTAAACAAACCATACCCAGCTTTCTTAATAACTCTACCTTTCATTGCTTTAAACATCTCAATACCCAATGATTATTTAATAGTATCAACAAAAAACACAGAGATTAAAAACTATAATACAAACAACAAGTTTTTGTTCTTAGACATTCAAAGACTACTTAATAAAATTCCACAGTTAAAACCAGAAATAACAAAAATTGGAATAAACACAAACCTAAAGACTATTGAAGGTTATACTGAGGATAAAAATGAATATCAAGACGTAGTAGTTATAATAAAATAGCAAAGGAAAACATATGAAAGTTGGAATAATTGGCTTTGGAAATATGGGTTCTAGTATATACAATATACTAAAAAAGAGAGGGCACAAAATATATGTAGCAGAAAAAAATGTAGAAAAGATTAAAAAACTTAAAATAGAAACACACAACCTAAAAGAAAAAATAGACCTAGACTATATAATACTTGCAATAAAACCTAAAGACATAAAAGACTTTTCAACAAATTGGAATGGAAAGTTTATTTCAATACTGGCAGGAACACAAACAAAAACAATAAAGGAGCAACTTAAAATAGATAAAGTAATAAGACTAATGCCAAACATAGGGTTATTAGCAGGAAAAGGGATTGCAGGAATCTACTTTGACAATATTAATAAAGAAGAAAAGGAAAAAGATATTAGGTTTATAGAAGAGTTTACAAAAGTTGTTGAGGTAGCCAATGAAGACCTTATAGACAGTATAACAAGTATATCTGGAAGTGGCCCTGCCTTCGTATTCATGTTTATAGAGGCTTTTGCAAATGCTGGGATAAGAATAGGACTTGATAAAGAAACTTCTTACAAGTTAGTCCAAGAAACAATATTAGGTTCAATAGAGCTTATGAAAAAAACAAAAAAACACCCAGCCGAACTTAAAGAAATTGTTGCATCACCTGGAGGAACAACAATTGAAGGTATATCAAAGCTGGAAGAAAAGGGCTTTAGAAGTAGCATAATAGAATGTGTATACTCAACTTATCAAAAAACAAGAAAAATAGTTTAAAAAATTTTGAAAATATTTTTTTTTATTTAAATTTTGTTATCTTTTAAAAACTTATAAGAGGGGGGAAAAATGTTATTAGATTATATTGAATATAAGAAAAACATATTAAAAAATATGAGTGAAGACGAAGACTTTGAAGATGATGAAGACTTTGAAGACGAAGATTTTGAAGATGATGAAGACTTTGAAGATGATGAAGACTTTGATGAAGACTTTGATGACGATGAAGACTTTGAAGACGAAGATTTTGATGATGATGAAGACTTTGATGACGAGGACTTTGAAGAAGATGAAGACTTTGAAGAAGATGAAGACTTTGAAGATGATGAAGACTTTGAAGATGATGAAGACTTTGATGAAGACTTTGATGAAGAAGAATATGAAGAATATCTTGATTCTGATGAATATTGGGAAGATGACGAAGACTATTAATACTTTATGAAGTTCTATATTGAAACCTATGGCTGTCAGATGAATATATCTGACTCAGCCTATATAAGAGAATTTTTAATTAACAAGGGTTTAAAAGAATCAAACTCAATAAAAGAGACTGATATAATAATAGTAAACACATGCTCTGTAAGAAGGTCAGCTGAAGAAAGACTTGAAGGTAGATTATCATATTATACTTCTTTAAAAAAAGAAAAAGACGTAAAAATATTTGTCATAGGCTGTTATGCTCAAAAGGAGCAAGAAAATATAAGAAAGAAATACCCTAATATTGATTTTATAATAGGAACCAGAAATATTTCAAAAATACAAGAAATAATAGATGATATAGAATCATATGAAAACAAGATCTTTACAAGTTTAGAAAAAGAATACATTGAGCCAGCAAAAGACCCTTCCAACCCATTCAGGGCTTTTATAACAATAATAAAAGGGTGTAATAACTACTGCTCTTATTGTATAGTACCATATACAAGAGGTCCAGAATATTCAATAAATAGTAGGAAAATAATAGAAGATATAAAAAGACTTGTAGATAATGGAGTAAAGGAAGTATTTTTATTAGGCCAGAATGTAAATTCATATGGTATTGATTCAGGTGACATAAGACTTCATATATTATTAGAAAAAATAAATAATATAAAAGGCATTGAAAGGATAAGATTCCTCACATCACACCCGAAAGACTTTAGTTATGAACTTATAGAAGCAGTAACAAAACTTGAAAAAGTTGTAAAACAGGTGCATCTTCCTCTCCAGTCAGGATCTGATAAAGTACTTAAACTTATGAACAGAAAATATAGTTTAAAACATTATCTTGATATAATAGAAAAATTAAGAAAAAACATGAGTTCAATAAGCATAACAACAGACATATTGGTTGGTTTTCCTGGAGAAGATGAAGAAGACTTTATTAAAACTTATAATGCAGTAAAAGAAATAGAGTTTGATAAAGCTTTTATGTTTATGTACTCCCCAAGAGAAGGAACAAAGTCTTATGAATTAAAAGAGACAGTAACTCTGGAAGAAAAAAAAGAAAGACTAATCAAAATAATAAACATTCAAAATGAAATAACAGTAAAAAGACTAAAACGTTTTATAGGTAAAAAAATGACTGCTTTTGTTGAAAATTACAGCAAAAAGAACAATGGTGTTTTAGCATCAACCTATTATGGAATACCTGCAATTATAGATAAAAACATAAAAAAGGGAGAGATAGTAGATATAAAAATAAAGTCAATATCTGGTCACACTCTTATAGCAGAATAGAATCTAAATAAAATAATCCAGGTTTATTATTTTTTATATACTAAATTTTAACAATAAATTTTCAAGCATAAATTAAGAGGTATTAATATGGATAAAGAGTACAAGTTTTGGGAAATAGAACCTAATATACAAAAAACTTGGGAGGAAAAAGAGTACTTTAAGACAAAAGAAGATAAAAAAAATAAAAACTTTTATACTCTTGTAATGTTTCCCTATCCTTCTGGTAAAATACATATGGGGCATATAAGAAACTATACTATTGGTGATATAATTGCAAGAGTAAAAAAACTTGAAGGATATAATGTTCTACACCCAATAGGATGGGACTCATTTGGTTTACCTGCTGAAAATGCAGCAATAGACAATGGTATTCATCCAGCTAAATGGACATTTGAAAACATCGACTATATGAAAGGACAACTAAAAAAGATAGGAATATCTTATGACTGGGAGAGAGAAGTAACAACATGTAAACCTGAATATTATAAATGGAATCAATGGTTTTTTATAAAAATGTATGAAATGGGGCTTGTTGAAAAAAGGAAAGGGGGGGTAAACTGGTGTCCAAAGTGTCAAACAGTATTAGCAAATGAACAGGTTGAAGACAATAAGTGTTGGAGATGTGATTCGGAAATTGAGATAAAAGAACTAGACCAATGGTATTTAAAAATAACAAAGTATGCTGACAGACTGTTAAATGACCATGCTTTAATAGAGAAAGGATGGCCTGAAAGAGTAATAACAATGCAAAAGAACTGGATAGGAAAGTCATATGGATTAAATATAAACTTTAAATTAGAAAATAGTGAAGACTTTCCAATATTCACAACAAGACCTGATACAATATTTGGTGTTACATATATGGCAATAGCACCTGAGCACCCTTTAGTAGAAAAAATAATTAAAGAACTACCAATTGAAAAAGCAAAAGAGATAAAAGAATTTGTAAATAATGTTAAAAAAGAAACAAAAATAGAAAGAACAAGTGAAGGAGTAGATAAAAAAGGTATTTTTACAGGGAAGTATGTAATTAATCCTTTTACAAACGAGAAAGTACCTCTATACATTGCTGACTTCGTACTTATGGAATATGGTACAGGTGCGATAATGAGTGTTCCTGCTCATGATAAGAGAGACTTTAGATTTGCAAGGAAATATAATATTCCAATAAAACAGGTAATAAAACCAAAGGATAAAGAAATAGACATAGAAAAAGATGCTTATACAGAAGACGGTATACTAATAAACTCAGGTAAATTCTCTGGAATGCATAGCAAAGATGCTATAAAAGCAATAATAGAAGAAGCAGAAAAACTTGGAATTGGGAAAGGAACATACAACTATAGGTTAAAAGACTGGCTTATCTCAAGGCAAAGATACTGGGGAACACCTATACCTGTGGTTTATTGTGAAAAGTGTGGAACTGTTGTATTAACTGAAAAAGACCTGCCTGTTATACTACCAACAGACGTAAAGTTTTCTGTTGGTGCAAACCCACTTACAACATCAGAGTCATTTGTAAACACTAAATGCCCAAAATGTGGGGGAAAAGCAAGGAGAGAAACAGATACTATGGATACTTTTATAGACTCTTCATGGTATTATGCAAGGTATCTATCACCAAGACTTGATAATGCACCATTTGACACAAAAAAAGCTGAAGAATGGCTCCCAGTAAGCCAATATATAGGCGGTATAGAGCATGCTGTATTACACCTCTTATATGCAAGATTTTTCCATAAAGTTATGAAAGACCTTAGACTTGTAAAATGTGATGAGCCTTTCAGCAATTTATTAACACAGGGAATGGTTGTTGCAAACTCATATTACTGTAAAGAATGTAAAAAGTATTTTCCTCCAAAAGAGATTGAGAATAACAAGTGCCCAATATGTAAGTCTGATCTTATAATAACTATAGATAAGATGTCAAAGTCCAAAAAAAATGGGATTGACCCTGATGAAATAGTAAAAAAATATGGAGCAGATACGATAAGACTTTTCATGCTATTTGCAGCACCACCTGAAAAAGACTTGGAATGGAGCGATAAAGGAATAGAGGGAAGTTATAGATTCTTAAAGAGGGTGTACTCATTCGTCTATAAACACTTTGAAACAATAAAAAATATAAAAACTAATGAATTAGACCCCAAAAAACTCAGCGACAAAGGGATTAATATATTAAAAAACACTCATAAAACTATAAAAAGAGTCACACAAGACTTTATTCAAAGATTTCATTTTAATACAGGTATTGCAGGCCTAATGGAGTTTTTAAACTCTATGTCTGACTTTGAACCAGAAAATGAAGAAGATAAAATAGTTATAAAAAAAGCAATAGAAACACTTTTAATACTCTTGTTTCCTGTAACCCCACACATATCTGACTACCTCTATACAATAATAAACAACAATTCAATATATGAAACAAGTTGGCCAACATATGACGAAGAACTTACAAAGGATGAGACAGTAAATTATGCCGTACAGGTAAATGGAAAACTTAGGGCAAGCTTTGAGATAGGAATAAATGAAGATGAAGAGATAATAAAAAATAAAGCAAAAGAAATAGAAAATGTAAAAAAACACATAGAAGGAAAAGAAATAATAAAAATAATATTTGTAAAAAACAAACTTATAAACATTGTAGTAAAATAGGATAAATGAAATGGAAATAAAGATTGACTTAAACTTTAAAATAAAGACTATATTCTCAATGACAGAAAATATACTGATATTAAGAAACACTATAGAAAAGGATGATGAGAATCTATACCTTTTCTTTTCAGATTATTTCAAGGTTAAGACAGAGACTGATATTAAAAACATAAATGAAAACTATGACATAATAAACATAAAAGACATTAAGATAACGGATGAGATAAAAAGCAGGGCAAGATACATTTGGATAGAGAGCTCAGAAGATGCAGTTATTATAGATGAAAATACAGTTCAAGGTAATATGAAAAAGTTTTATGCAAAAAACTTTCTTGATACATGCTCAGCATAAAGAAAGGGAGAGACCTCCCTTTTTCAAGCACTATTGTTTTTTAAGAAACATTTTTTAAAGTTTTTAAAACACTAGTTTATAACCTTACAGGCTATCTTTTTATCATTCTCTCTACATATAGCAACACCCATCTTTTCATATCGTGCTATAGTAACTATAAAAGTAACATAGTGTGGTAATTTTTCTCTTTTAACTGGTGCTTTAAGGTCTGCTGCTGCCCAGCCACCTGCCTCACTCTGAGTATAAGTGCTTCCAGCCAAGATTGAATACTCAATAGGTACTTTTCAAGGATTGTAACATGTAAATACAAGCTCCATTTTTGCAAGGTCTGCTTCAACCTTTCCTAAGCCAGGAACATCAAGAATAGTTTGAGATTGAGAATAAGTCAAATTAAAAATAAAAACAAATACACCAACAAATAAAAGTTTTTTGTACATTGCTTCCCCCCCTTTCTCTTTTATTTTTAAAACAATAGTGCCAACTACCAACTCCTTGCATCCAAAGCATTGTCCCAATCAGTATCAACAGCAAGATTAATAATTTTATAAGTAGTATAATAGCCTGTACCCTTAGCATCAACTATAGAAAAACCACTATAACTATTACCCTTAACAGAGTCCCATGAATAAACAATAAATCTTGATATAACAGAGGCAAGTAAGTTCTTATATGGATAGTTAGAGTTTAATAGACTTGTATAGAAATCAATATGTTTACCTAAAGGCCATACCTCATAAGTATCCCAATACGAATGAAGAGAATCATTAAAAAATCCTGAACTATTTGCATTATTTTTTAAGTAAGTAAAAAATGCTTTAAAAGACTCAGTATCAAAATAAGGTAAGTAATAGGCTGAAAGAGAGACTCTTCCATAGGGATAATTTTTATATGTATTAGAATAAGAAATTATAGCAGAATAGGCAAAGTCAAACTCTCTCTTATAACTATTCTCAAGCCTTTCAAGAAAGTCATTATAGTCCCAACCTGTCCCAGGGACATTATTAGGTGAGGCTATTAAAAAACCATTATAACCAGCCTTTTTAAACTCCCATATATTTTCCAAAGTTCCTTGAAGACACGAATCAAAAGCAACAACACTTATTCCACGGGGTGCAACAACGCTCGCAATATCAGAGTTTTTCATAAGATTAGAGCCTGAATCCTCATCAGAATTAATACCTTTATATGAACGCCAACCATCAGAGTGACTCCATATTATAAGTGCATACTTATCACTAGGGAAGTTTAACTTGCAGTAGTCTATAAAACCTGATAAATTATTCTTATCAAGCATATCTATTTCTGGGTATACACCAGGAGCAAAGTTCTTACCATTAATACTTGCAGTAAGCTCTACAGAATTGATAAAATAAATGTTTTCATCCTTGTTTATCTTAAGTATTCTCGCTCCCATATTCTTTCTGTCTTGCAAAACAATTATATTAACACCATCATATATCCCTTTCTCCATTTCATTTATGTCAAGTACTGTGTAGTCTGAGAGGCTGTTGTCACCATTCATATAAACCATTATTGTCCAGGTATTACCATTATCTTTTGTAAAAGAACCAGGTAATAATTTTTGTGGTTCTCTAAAAAACATACAAGAAGTCAAAACAAAAAAAATTAAAAAAAGTAGTCCTTTTTTTATCATTATAACTCCTCCTCATTTTATATAATAAAAATAACAACTTTTTTAAAAAATAAAAACTTTTCTACTAAGTTAAAATTAAGTTCTATCATTTTAAAAAATTTTTTAATTCTACTTAATAGGTAAAAAGATTTATGATTTTAAGACTTAATAAATCAGTTCTTAGGACAAATCTTAAAAGTTTTTTAATCCTAAATGTCTAAAAAAAGACTTAAAAAAATAGAAGATTAACTCAAACAGTATTTATAAAGACCAAAAAGTATTTTAAAAAAATAAAATTTTAGATTAAAATTTTTTAAAATTTTTATCCTAAAAAGTAGTCTTTTTTTAAGTTTTTAAATAATTTATCTTTAACTTTCTAATTTATAAAATATCTACACTTTAGCCTTTTGTTTTTCTAAGATCTCTTTTATCCTTTCTTCTCTTTCTGCAAGTGTAAGTTTTTCAACTATTTCATCAAGATATCCATCCATAACCTGGTCAAGATTATATACAGTAAAGTTTATTCTGTGATCAGTTACCCTGTTTTGAGGATAATTATAAGTTCTTATCTTTTCAGACCTTTCACCTGAACCAACTTGATTTTTTCTTTTAGAGTCTATCTCCTCTTTTTTCTGTCTGTCATATAGTTCTTTAAGTTTTGCTCTTAATATACGCATTGCCCTTTCTCTATTCTTGTGCTGAGACCTCTCATCCTGACAATGGACAATAATACCAGTAGGCAAGTGTGTTATTTTAACTGCAGACTCTGTTTTGTTTACGTGCTGTCCACCTGCTCCTTGAGACCTTGTTGTCTCTATTTCTATTTCATCAGGTGCAATCTTAACCTCTATCTCTCCAACCTCTGGTAATACAGCAACAGTCACAGTTGAGGTGTGTATTCTTCCTGCAGCCTCTGTTTTTGGGACCCTCTGAACCCTATGAATACCACTTTCAAACTTCAATAGAGAATAAGCCTCATCACCTTTTACAGCAAAAACTATCTCTTTATATCCTCCAGCTTCTTCAGTGTTAAAGTCTATTATTTCTAATTCCAAGCCCTTTTTATCGCAAAACATACTATACATTCTAAAAAGATCACCTGCAAATATACTCGCCTCGTCACCTCCAGCACCAGCCCTTATCTCTATTATGACACTCTTGCCCTCATTTGGATCAGGTGGAATAATGTTATACTTTATTTCTTCCTCTATCTTTATAAGCCTGTCTTCTTTCTCTTTAATTTCCAAAGTTATAAGGTTTAAGATCTCATCATCTTTTTCAGTCTTAAGCATTTCCTTAAGCTCTATGAGACTTGTTGATATATTATCATACTCATCATTAAGGTTTATAATCTTTTCAAGCCATTTATACTCTTTATTAATCTCAAAATAATTAGGAGAAGAATAGTCTATCTTTCCCTCTGAGAACTCAGCACCTAAAAACTTATATCTTTCAATGAGTGGTTCAATAAGTTTTTTTAAATAATCAACCATATATATCAACCTTTATGTACAGATACAATCTTATTATTCTCATCAACATGAACAACTGTAGGTTTCCAATTATCAGACTCTTTTAAGTCAATATATCCATAAGCTATTATTATAATAAGATCACCTTTATGGACAAGCCTTGCAGCAGCCCCATTAACACATATTTCCCCACTACCTTTCTCTCCCTCAATAACATAAGTCTCAAACCTTGACCCATTACTTATATCAAGAACCGCAACTTTTTCATAAGGTTTTATCCCAGACTTTTCAAGTAGTTCTTTGTCTATAGTGATACTCCCGACATAGTTAAGGTCAGCCTGTGTAATCTTTGCTCTATGTATCTTTGCTCTCATTACTTCTATTAACAATTTAAACCCCCTTAAAATAATTTGGGTATAGAAGAGTATTTTAAGTAATTATTATACCTCTCTTTAATGTCATCAATACCAATTTTATTTAGCATCTCAACACCAAAACCTTCTATATTAAAAGATGCAACAATGTTAGCATAAACCAAACTCTTTTTAGCAGTCTCAAAGTCTATCATATTGTCAATACCAGAATTAATCAGATAACTTAAAAAAGCACCAGCAAAACTGTCACCTGCACCTGTTGGGTCTTTTGGATAAGGAACAAAAAAAGATGGTATATTAAAAAAATCACCTTTATTAGAAAAAAACATAACACCATTGCTTCCTCTCTTTAATACCACATACTTAAGACCTTTAGAAAAAAGAAGATTAACAGCATCTTTTATATTCTTAATACCAGTAAAAAGAAAAAGTTCACCCTCATTCAATATTATGCCACAAGCCTTTGATATAACTTTCTCCAATGATTTTTTTTTGCTTTCTATCCAGAAGTTCATGGTATCAAGAAAACATATCTTATATTCTATTTGACTCATAATTGAATACTGTATCTCAGGGTCAATATTTGCAAGAAATAGTATCTTTGTCTTCTTATTAACCTCTGATACCTTAGGATCAAAATAAGCAAACGAGTTAAGTTCAGTCTTTAATGTTATAGCATGGTCAAGGTCTTCATAGTATCCTTCCCAGTAAAAAGTCTTATTATTTTTGTCAACCTTAACGTCAGTAACATCAATATTTTTAGACTTAAAAAAGTCTATATCAGCAAAGTCATAACCAACAACACCAACAACACTTATATTATTCTTGATTTTAGATGCTGCATTCACAAAATGTGTAAGTGAACCACCTAAAGCATTTTTTACTTCACCGTATGGTGTCTTTATGCTATCATAAGCTATAGAACCAACCGCAACAATATCTCTCATATTACAACCTTACAAATTTTTAAGTTTAATTAATAAAATTTAATAACAATTTTAAGGTTTATAAGATAAAATAGGATGAAAATAGGAATAAAATTTTAAAAAATGAGCACATGTTTAATTAGTCTTTACAAACAATTTTCACAATTTTTAAAAAGTAATTTTAATAATTTTAAGTGTTATCCTCTTAACTCCCGTATTTAGAATACAGATACTAGACTTGAAAGATCTGTAATTTTTTTAGAATATTTTTTTACAAACTGTTATTTTTAAGTTCTAAAGTTTAACTTATAACTTACAACCTTAATAATCTATAGTCTCAGGGTCTACAATCATTGTTTTGTTATCATCACTTCTAGTTATATGCTTTTTTTCAAGTAGATAGAGCTTTTCTTTCATATCTTCTTGAAGTCTATAAACATCCTTTATTATTTCCCTCTGCTCTTTCAACAAATTATTATAAATAAAATTATTATGTATTATAAGAAAACTTATTGCTAACATAAAAATAATCAAGAAAATGAACCTTGACATTTGAGAACCTCCGTTTTCTCAATAACTCTTAGTTTTGCACTCCTTGCACTTGTATTATTCTTTATTTCTTCTTTAGATGGAATTATCGGTTTTTTAGTAAGTATTTTAAACCCTTTTAAACTTAGGTTTTTAAACTCAAACTTAACTACTCTGTCCTCTATAGAATGATAAGTCAATATCAAAAGTCTTCCACCATTATCAAGTACATTAACAGAGTCTGCTATCATTTTCTTTAAGTTTTCAATCTCATTATTAACAAAAATCCTTATAGCCTGAAAAGTTTTTGTGGCTGGATGAAGTCTTGACTTTCTATAAAACCTACCAACAGACTTTTCAACTATAGATGCAAGTTCCTTAGTTGTTTCTATCTTTTTTATCTTTCTTGCATTAACAATAGCCATCGCTATCCTTCTTGAAAATCTCTCTTCTGCAAGGGAAAATATT
>Ga0308414_1000124_pt1 | contig 45480 bp, 61 predicted proteins | sample HotsprSampleOS50_FD_205667 | JGI IMG/M metagenome (GOLD analysis project Ga0308414, IMG submission 205667) | Hot spring phototrophic mat microbial communities from Octopus Spring, Yellowstone National Park, Wyoming, United States - 20090730_OS50 ... | reverse complement strand
TGGAAGTAATGGAGAAAATCGAAGAGCTTGCCCGCCGGGTGTCTGCGGGGCAAGCCACCATTGACGAGCTGGCCGCTGAGCGCGGCTGGAGGATAATCGACGACTGGCGGGAGGGCCGCTGCGTCCTCCCGGAGCCGCCGCTGTGGTGCGTGGCGGACGAAGGCGGAGACTGGCCGTTCCCGGGCGCGCGGACGGCGGAGGAGGCCGCCCGGGCATACGTGGATACGGGCGACTGGGAGCCTAGCTTGCGCACGGATTGGGTGAACGTTACCGTGTACCGCCCAGCGATCAATGAAGACGGAAAGCTCTGCCGAGTCGATGACCAGGTCATGAAAGTGACAATCGACCCGGAGGAACCGCCGTGCATCGATGACGACGACCACGATTGGCACGCACCCCACGAGATCGTAGGCGGGTGCGAAAGCAATCCGGGCGTCTGGAGCCACGGCGGCGGCGTCGTGGTCATCGATGTCTGTATGCGCTGTGGATGTGCCCGCATCACGGACACCTGGGCGCAGGATCCTTGGGATGGTGCTCAGGGACTGGAGTCCGTCGAGTACCTTCCCGGGCGCTATGCGGATGCAGTGTCGCGGGAAACCGCAAGAGAGGAGGAGGAGACATATGGTGCTTAGAATATTCACAATTTCCGGTCCCAGGATCGAGGACGGGGCCGAGGTGCAGGAACTGACCCTTTCGAGCGGGGAAAAAATCCCCGCCATCCTTGTCGGCGAGAAAGGGCGCGGCCGGTCGCTGGGCGTGCTCCCGGTCGTGGGCGTTCGTCCGGGAGAGCGGATCTACGCCGCCCAAGTGGGACAGACTTCTTCCGGCAAGCCCAAGCTGCTTGCCGCGTCTCTGGAGAACGCTGTGCCCGCTCCAGCCATCCTTGTGTTGCGGACTGGAATCGGATTTCGTGGGGGGAATTCCCACGAAGGCGAATTCATGTCCATTGTTCGCGGCGTCATCGCCCAGGGCGCGGCTGGGCGGATGGGGTGGGGGGAGCAGCTTGTTGTTCTCATCCCTCAAGAGAAAGTCCTGAAGGTGCGACGGACAGGGCGCCTTTACGGCGCGCCTCCAGAGTACCACTATATCCTACGTGAGGGGAAAGTCCTTGTGGCAACCCCTCAGGAGAGGGAACTCGCTGAAATTTTCTGATTCATGGCCCGGCGGCTTCGGCTGCCGGGCTTTTTCGTTAGCATGAAAGGAGGAGTGATGAGTGAGACAATCGTGCTTGACATTAAGAGCCGGAAGCTAGGCCGCGTTGTGAGGTTCGTGGCGCGTCCGAGCGGTTATGTTTTCGTGGACCCCACGAGCATTTCGTGGGGGCGGCAGGTCTTTCGGCGTGACGGTAACGCGGAGTTGGCCTATACGGCCGAGCAGCTCAAAAGGGTTGCGCGGCGGTGGATTGATGGCGCTGTAGCTCTCCAAGACTGATTCGGGCCCGGCAGCCGAAGCCGCCGGGCTTTTCGTGAAGTGCGCAAGCCCGCCTGATGAGTCCGGGTGGTCCCCGGCCGAAACGCCCCTCTGGGGCGTCGCGGGAAACCGCAAGAGATGAGGAAAGATGAACTTAAGCTTTCACGATGCAGTTAAGCGCGCAAGGGACGCCGGAGTCTGCCGGGAGGTGATTGAGATCCTGCAATCTATGGGGGGCTGGGACGAATTTGCCAGGCACCCCGATGCGCCCGAATGGGCCTGCTGTTATGCCATCCGTGTCGTCAGGCAGCCCGTGCCCGACCTGGAGCCGATCATCGCAAGAGAGCCGTGGCCCGCGTGGCAATACGCCAAGCACGTTCTCCGCGGACGATGGCCGGAGGCAGAGCCGGTCATCGCACAGGACCCAGAGCGGGCCTACTACTATGCCCGCGACGTGGTGCGCGGGAGGTGGCCGGAGGGCGAACCGAACATCGCCCGGGACACGCAGTTGGCGTACCTCTACGCCCGCGACGTGCTGCGCGGCCGGTGGCCGGATGGTGAGGAGGCAATCGCCCGCGATCAAGATCCGGAGTACCTATACCGCTACGCCCGCGATGTGGTCCGCGGGCGGTGGCCGGAAGTGGAGCCGATCATCGCCCGGAGCCCCGAGTGGGCATACCTCTACGCCCGCGACGTGCTGCGCTGCCGGTGGCCCGAAGCGGAGCCGACAATCGCCCAAGATGCCCAGTGGGCCTGCTTCTACGCAGCCGACGTAATCCGCGGGCGATGGCCGGAGGGGGAGGAAGCAATCGCCCAAGATCCACGGTGGGCTCGCCTCTACGCCGCCGAGGTGATCGGCGGCAGGTGGCCGGAGGCGGAGCCGACCATCCTGTCGGACGATGACTACGCCCGGCGTTACGAGCACGAGGTTTTATGGCGGGAAACCGAAAGGAGGGAAAAATGATATCGGGATCGAGCATGAGCCCGCGCCGACTTACCATCACACTCCGTCCAGATATTTGGGCGGAGCTCGACCGGCTGAGGTGGGAAGCCCGAGTGCCATCCATCTCGGCGCTGATCGATGCGCTGCTGCGCCGGGCGCTCGGCCTGGACAAGGAGCAAGGGCGCCAGAAGAAGTAGCCAGCCGCGCCCACCCAAAAGTCAGCCGCCCGCGGCACCTCCGCCGGAATCTGCGGAGGCGCCTTTTCTTCTTCTGCGGTATGCCGCCAGGATCGAATCGGCCAGTAGGTTGATCGCCGTCTCTTGCGCCGGATCTCCGTGCGGCGCACTCCATGCAGCAAGTCTCAAGTGCAGCAGCTCGTGCACGAGCGTGCGCTCGGAGTGCCCGGGATGCTCTCCGTCGGCCACGATGCTGATGGTCGCCTCCATCTCGGTATCGTCGTACTCGCAGCGCCCGAGATCCTCACCCATCTCCGCGGCCGGCAAATAGCGCACGGCGATGCGCCAATCCATCAGCCGCAGGCGCCGCTGCCAGGTGCGGCACATGCGGCCGAGCGCACGGTCGTCCATGCCTACGTCCTCCGGCTCTTTTTCTCGCGCGGCCAGTAGTAGCGAGTCGCCCGGCGCACGCCTCGCCGAGCGACCGAAAATAGCCCGCTCTCTATGGCCCCCATCTCGTGCAGCCTGGCAAGATGGTGCCGCGCGGTTTCGCGCGGCACTCCATAGTGCTCGGAATAATCGTCGACCGTGAACGCGCCGGGCGGCGGCTCTCCGCTGGCGATTCCGGCCCCTGCCCTCAGCTCGTCGATGCTGTTCCAGTCGGCCCCGCTCATCGCATCGTCACCTCCCAGTGTCCGTTTGGCTCCAGTATTATCCGGCCCATCATCGTGTCACTTGGACTCATAGCCGCAGTCTCGGCGTAGCTATTCCAGTATCCAAGGAAGCTGCTAGACATAATTCCAGCTACCTTCTCAAGCCGAATCTTACCTCGCTCGCGTTTGTGACGCCAATCAAATAGCACCATCGCATCATGCAGGTGGCCTACGGCGTATACTCTGGAGTCGCCCTGTCCCATAAATCGGTGTAGCATCTGTGCCTTGGCTCCTTTCGTGCGGGCCGATCCGGAGCCGTGCCAGATGGATATTTTGAATGGCCTGTGCTCTCCATACCAAATATCGATCAGTTGCACGCCGCGCGAATACGGTATCTTGAGCTCACGCGCAATCAACCGGCCTACGTCGCCGAACGCCTTGACTGTGCGGCGCTCGTGGTTGCCGCCGACATAGCCCAAGATGCGCCCTGCCTCACTTAGTGGACGGAGTAGCTCTATGAGCCCATAGACTTGATCGATTGGCTCTCCAGTGTTTTCATACGGACTGGCTATGCTGAGTACCGTGGCTGCGTCGATAAGGTCACCGCCAAGAATGGTAAACCGCGCGTCGCTCGACAGTATCCAGTCGCGGTATCTTAGGAAGCGCGGCAGTTGGAATAACTTATGCCCGTACTGGAGGTCGGTTAGGTGGGAAATCTCAAGGTGATCCGGCTGCGGGTTCCTCCGCCGGAAATCAACTTTGACAAGTTTTGTTTCGTCGTCACAGCTGTGCAGCCGCTGAATTCGCGGCAAAAGCGCAGAGCGGGCCGCATCAACTGCGGCCCAGCCCGTTTCTGCCGGCATGCAGTATACCTCCTGCGGTGCTATCGGTCGAGCAACCGGATGATGATGGTGCGGTGGCGCAAGCTGCGGTTGCCCGGGCTTCCGGTCCACACTCACCCTGCCCCCGGCTTTCTGAGCCAGCGGGCGACGCGGATGGCGGCTGGTGAGGGAGGCGGCAGGCCGGCGAAAGAAATCGAGCCCCGCGCGTCGCCGTCGCCTTGAGGCAGCCCTGCCAGGCTGTGGCGGATGCTCAGGGAGGCCGCAACGTCGCCATCCCCACCGATCAGCCCGGCGGCGGCCAGAGCGAGCACTGCCTGGGCAATGGCGTCGCCGTCGCCGGCGGCCGCACCGAGCAGAGAGACCAGCACGCCGGTGCGATATGCGGAACCCGCGACCTCTCCATCTCCCTGGGCGGCTCCCTGGACGGAGGCGAGCAGGAACGTTGTCCCGCTGACTGCACCTTCCCCGCCGGCCAGACCAGCCACGTCGACGAACGGACTGGTCCCGCCGAAGCGGGTTTCGCCGAATCTGCCCTTGCCGAACAGTGGCATGTCGTTACCTCTGAATCAGAACATCAAAGCGGTCTGCAAACAATTTGTGATAGCCGCTGCCGCAACTAACGGACTGAATATATGGCGACAGGTTAGCTGTTGGAATATTGGTTGTGATAACCGTTTCGCTGCCCAACGTACATGTCGGACCGCCGGAACACATGGAAAATCCCACGCCACTGCCGGACTTGCGGATGCGGATGCGGTATACCGTCGCCGTGGACGCGCTCATGCCGGACGCCTGAGTGGTGCTTGCGCCGCTGGAACGAGTTTCGTACACCCATTCAGTATCGCTGCCAGTTACAGTACATCCGGTGTTGTTACGATATCTGACCCAGATGCCGTTTGTCGGTTGTTGGCTTACGGAGTCAGCCAAGCCGACGATGTATGACACTTGCGTGTTTTCGTAGTTATCGGTGCGGACGACAAACTGGTACTCCCAAGAGTTAATGGCAGCGGCAAACCAACGAGCGCCCATGCCATATGCGCCTAAATGCAGGGTGACGCGGGCGTTGACGCCAGCTGGGGCCAGCTCCGCAACACCAATGAGGCTATAAGAGGAATAAGACTCGTATCCGGCCGCAGCTGCACCGCTGCCGTTGTCCGTAGACACCGTCCAACCCAGCCGTCCTACAGGCTGGGTTGCGCCGTTGCCGTTGCTCGTCCACTCGTCGAAGTCCTGAATGTACGCCGGGTTAATCGTCGGAGTAGAGCTGCCGCCAGACTCGTCTGCACACCCCCATTGCCCGCTGGCGTTGCGCTTGATGATTTGGCCAGTGGTGCAAGACAGAGCTGCAATCGCCGTGAGATCAGCATCTGCCGGCTGGTACGTCCCGCTCAGGTCCGGCAAGTCGGACGCCTGAATCGAACTTTCCACAAACTCACTGCCGTTGCTGCGCAGGTATGTTCCTGCCTCCGGCGACGCGCTGATGCGAAAGCCATTTCGCGCGCGGACGATGCCGTTAACGTCCAGCTTGGTCGTCGGCGGATCGACGCCAACCCCAGTATTGCCCTCAAAGTAGTTTATGTCATCCGCGCCTTTCTGTTCAATTCCGTAAGCGCTTGTAATGAAACTGGTTTTCATGCCTTGAATGTGCAGGCCAACGGCCTTTGTGACCGTTGGTGTTCCGCTGGTCTGAACGGGGGTGTGAGCCGAAAACGCCCGGTAAGTACCAACGCTGACGGTATCCTGGAACAAAGCAGTGGAATGGAGGCCCTCTACAGCAGCAACACCGCCGGCGCCGCCAATATTAAGATGTCCATAAACAGCGGCGTGATTATAATCCGCGGCATGAATGTAACCGTCAGAAGACGGGAACATGTTCAGACGCCCTCGTACAGCATAGTTGTATGTGATTGAAGTGCCCGCGGGGGCGTGACGTAAAATGCTGTAAATGCCATGATACGCTCCTGACGCATTGGAATGGTCATGATAAGCGGAAATCCGTCCGTCCATCGTATTCGCATTTGCCCCGCCAACTTTTATGTCGCCGTCTATCCTGAGCTGTTTGCTGACTGATTCCCAAAACAATCTGGTGTTTTCCTCTACGAAGGACGTTCCGTTGAAGTAGGGCAGGGAACCAGCCGTCCAAGACGTGCTGCCCAATCCTCCCCGGCTCGTAGGCAAGGCGCCGGAAGTGATGTCGTTCGCGGAATGCTGATGCGAGGCCAGCGCCACGTTGCCCAAGTTCACCCCGAGCGAGGACTGCACGGCCTTGAGTTCAGCCGCCATCTGGTTGTGGTGCCAGGCGTTGATGAAGCCGTCCACGGCGGCCCCGGAGTCATGCGCGGCGGCGGTGGTGCCGCCGAATCCACGCCCGCCTGAACAGACCGTCAGGGTGTTGCCGGCCACCGAGCAGATCAGGATGAGCTCGGAGTCGATGGTGACGAGCTCATAGGCGGTGAACTTCGATCCGTCGGCCACCGGGATGGACAGCGTGGTGGAGTTGATCCCTGCGGTCAGGGTGGAGGTGGAGTTGTCGCGGGCCACCAGCAGGTCTTGATCGGTGGCCAGTTGCGCCGGATACTTGGCGGTGTTCGGGTTCTGCGCCAGTAGGCACAGAGACACGAGGATCAGGGGCATCACTCTGCGCATATCAACTCTCCTGAATCTGAAGCTGTCCGGCCTTGAATCGAAGCTGCTGCCCAGCGCTCACGGCGACCGGCCCGCCAGTGAACGTGTCCACATAGCGCAGCCCACCCGAGACCACCCGGATGCCGAACCCCACAACGGTGCCCCAGGAAGAAGCTGCCTCCGGGAATAGGATCTCAGCCGTGTTCGAGCATTGGCCGTTGCTGGGCGTGCTCAAGGTGACGGGCTGCCGCTGGTACTCCGAGGCGGAGACCTCCACACCGCCGGAGTCGTTCTTGTTCGGCAAGGTGGTATAGAGCGCGACTTCAAGGGATTGCGACCGCAGATCGTTGAGGATCTGATTGGCCCAGGCGTAGCTCTTATCGCCCATGTTGCCTCCTTACTTCTCCACTTCCCTTTCCTTGTTCAGCAGCGTCCGATCAGACCGCACGGCGGGCTTGGCTGCGGCGAGCATGGCCCGCTGGGCGGCCTCGAGTTGCAGTCGCGCCTGAATCATCTCCGGCGTCGGATTGGCCTCCAAGATGCGCACGAAGTTTTGCGCTAAGACCTCTTCGATGTATTGCTCCGGCCCACTGAACAGCGGCTCGGAGATCACCGCGCCGTTCTCCAGTTGACGCGGCGGTTTGCGCAAGCCGGAGATGTGCTCGGCGATGGCGTTGAAGGTGTTGTCGTCGATTTCGATGGTGATTGTCATTAACTTACTCCTACGAGCCAGCCCTGCTTGAACGTCAGGGTGGCCGTCGTATCGTCTGGCTTCTTCACTTGAACGGTTCCGGTAAATGCCGCGCTGCCGTTTACGGTCACATCTAAGTTCTGTACGGTCATGCTTCCTGAGGAATAGCCAAGATCCAGACGAAACTGTCGGCCTCCCCCTGGAAGATCCGACCAGAGTTCCAAGCTTGAGTAAGTGGTGTCGTTGTCTATGTTATGGTAAGCATACATCCGTGCCCACGAAGCATAGCCGGATGCGTTCGGGCCAGCATACAGTTGCATGTCCGCACTGAGTGTCTCTGGGATCAATCCATTCATGGCCTGTGGCCGGTGGTATCTCATCAAATAGCACCAGCCATCCCAGGAGTTGTCTGACCCACGGCTGTCGATGCCCTGACTGCCCAGTGTTGTCTTGCTGCGCTTCCGGGCGGGGATAGCGCTGGTTGTCTCAGTCAGCACGACAATCTGCGTGGATGCTGGCGTCACCGAGAAAGTCTGGGACCGGTTTACATTGAAAGAGTCCGTCCACGACCCGGATGCCTGGATCGTGGCCTCATTCAACGACACGTTCCCGTTGGTGTCGGCCTGGAATGGGGCGTTGGAGTAATTCGTCCCGCCGATGCGGGCGGTCTTGAACCATGCGCCCTGATCTGCACCACTGACGCCGATCCAGCCTATCTGCTGGCCGACTGCATTGTAGACTCCGAACTTCCCCGGCTTGTTCCCACCGCCGCCGACCATGATCTCGTTGGTGGCGAGTTTGTCGCTCGACACCGTACCGGCGACGATCAGGCTGCCGTTGAACTGCCAGATCTTGAACCGACCGTCCTGGATCGTAAAGATGTCCGGGTCATAGCTGGTAGGCCTGGCTCGGGAGAGATCAAGCTGGCCGGCCGCGTTGCCCACGATGATGGATTGCCAGGGAGTTCCGGCTCCGACCGCTGGCGTGTTCATGCGCCCGTTCACGTCGAAGCTGACAGCAGCGACGTAGAACGTGGTCGGCGTAATGCCCACCGGCAGCTCGAACGTCAGTGGCGACCTGGATCCCTCCACCCTTCCGATGTAGACCGCAAAATCGGTCGTAGTGCGGATGCTCACTCCTCCCCACCGGGGATCATTGGGCGGGGTGAAGGTGCAGGTGACCACCGCCCGGGCGGTCCCGTCCGCCGTCGCCGGGTAGGAGACCGAGGCGTTGAAGTTGATGACATGAGCGCACCACTCCGCAGGCGCGTTGTCTGAGGTTGGAGCCGGGATCTGGATGGTCTGTGCCGGAGTCACCCCGATCACATAGCTGTTCACGCGGTTGTTGGTGTCTACACTGCGGGCGTAGAAGGTGGCGTTGGCCGCAGATGACGGGAAGTTGGTTGTCTCCCAGGCGAAACTCGTCCCCCGCTCGAAGCTGGCAAGCTGGTAGGTGCGGCCATCGGTCCAGTTCACGTAGAGCGCCACCCCGCCGAAGCGCGGATCGGACGGGTTCGACCACGACAGATTGACACGCAGCACCCGCTGGCCCTGGCCGTTGACCGCATAGGCCGGGCTTGCAAGCGCAGCGGTGAACCCTGTCACCAGATCGGCGTACTCCCGCCCCGCGTCGCCGGTGAGTCGCTGGATCGTCAGCGCCACTGATGGAGTGGAGCCAGGCACGACGGCGCCCACCGTCCCATCGCCATAGACCGGGACAGCGTAGAGCGTGATGTTCTTGGCCGCCTGTGGAACGGGCCAGGACTGGGAAGCGAACGAGGAGGCGCCCTCTGGAGCGTCGGCCACGGTTATGTCCGCCGCCTCCCACCCGCGCATGAGGATGCGCACGCCCTTGTAGCGCGGCGTCGTGGGATTCGTCCAAGAGCCCCTCAGCCGGAACTGCTGGTCGCCGCTCTCGGTGATCTCGTAGACGGCCTCGGCAGCGAAGTTCGAGACGTAATCCGCCCTCGGCAGCGTCGTCAACTCCACCGTCGGCCCGAACGGGTTGCCTTCCGAGTCCCGATTGAGTGCTCCGAATCTGCTGATGCTGGCGCAGATGAGCGTCCAGGTCTGCGGCGGCTGCGGGATGCTCTCGGGCTCGATGGCGATGGTGTCGTAGAGGTACGGGACCTGCTGACCTCCACCCTCCACCCGGCGCGGCAGCGTGAACTGGGTCTGCGGAATCGGATCGGTGGCCGGCGTGTAATCGTAGCCTCCTCCCGTGCGAGGCGACCGGATCCACACCTGCACCCCGGACCAGTTGGTGCGGTCGTCGGGCGCAAGACATGCCCAGTCGATCAACATCCGCTGGCGGCGGTCGTCCCAGTACATCTCCGGTGCAAACTTACCATCCTGCTGCAATCGCCCGGCGCGGAAGAGTTGGACATGGGGAGCCTGGTTGTAGCCCGGCTCAATCGGGACCTCACTCGGCGGCACGTCCGCCGGTTTCGGACCGATCGCCAGGTCATACATGGAGTCCGTGGTCGTGTGGCCCTCGATGTCTATGGAGAAATCCTTGTTCAGCCGCCAGCCGGTGACCCGGAACTCGCCCGAGCCGCCGGGCATGTCGGGATGGGTGAGCGAGCAGACCATGCCGGGCTCGGTGTTCAAGGCGAGGACCGTGGTCTTGAATGCGACCCGCCGCGCGGCCTTCCACTCCGCCGGTGTGATCCCGCCCAACTCCTCGCGCAGCCGGGTGGTGAGAATTCGGGCTGCCTGAGACTTGGATGCGGTCCCCGATAGGTTGAGGTTCGCTTTGAGGTACAGCGGCCCGGCCCCGCCGCCCAACAGCGCCGCATGATCGGCGTCGTAAAGCGAGATGGAGTTGCCGGCGAAGTCAAACTCCTCATCGGCGAAGTTGGCTGTCAGGTGGTTGAAGCCGGGCTTGAGCGGCGCAAGCTGTAGGCTGCGGAACAGGATGTTGCCTTCGGTGAAGGCCTCCACGGTCGAGGAGTTCACCCGGATGCCCAGCTTCAGCTTGCCGTTGGCGAAGGTGTAGTAGCCCAGGCAATTGGCGAGGACTTCCTGGAGCCAGTCGCGCAGCGGCTTCTCTTCTTGAAGCACGCCCCGGAACTTGAACTGAGTCTCCTGGTTGATCTCCTGCCACTCATAGTGGCCTTCCGGCTCATGCCACTGGCCATGCTCGTCGTAGTAGCCCGGAGCATCCTCGATCCAGACCTTGATCTTGCGCGGAAACAGGCTGGTCACCGTCTGGTCGCAGATCGCGGCGGCCTCGACCGCCGCCTCGACGTCGAAGTACTGCTCGCAGACCGATGCGCTGGCAAACCGTAGGCCCCGCGCCCGGAGAATCATGTTGACCGCGATCCAGATGGGATTCGTCAGCCCGTTTTGCCAAGCCCGTTGCCCTGGCGCACTCCACACCCATCCCCCGAGGCCTTGATTGATGATGGCCTGCATTGAGTGCTCTTCGAGCTTCGATAACTGAAAGCCCTTCGGGTCATTGCGCCGAATCATCAAGAAGGCCGTGCCGGCCGCCCTCTCTGGTGCGTTGTCCGTGTCGAAGCCGAACGGCTGCGGGTTCGGATCAGGCCCGGTGTTGAGGTACAGCCCTAGGTCGCCCGGCCCATGGTGTAGCTGGTTGTCCAGCGTGTGGCCCGTTCCAAAGGCCCCGATTGGCCCCTCGCCCACGATCCCCACGGCGGCATAGAAGTCCGACTCTTCCCGGCCCATGGCGATCTTGCAGTTGACCGGCATGGCCGAATCGGTGTAGATCTCCGGCACTATCTGGTCGTAGATCGACTCGGCCACGAGCGACGTGCTGGTGATGCTGGACCGCCGGAAGCCCCAGACGCCGGTCGAGTTGTCCTTGACGCGGACACTCTGCGGCTTGGCGATGATGCCGCCGAAGTAGTTGTCCATGCCATGAGCCCGGCATCCGTTCGGCGTGTCGAAGCCCTTGTCGCAGGACGTATCCGGCCCGGTGTAGGGGCAACTCGCGCCATCCTTAAACTGCTTCCAGCAGGTGCGGGAGATCTTCCTGGTGGGATAGGGCAGGTTGAGCTCGTACAGCCCGTCGGCGGCAGTGATGCGAAACTCCGGCCCAGAGTCGGCGGACCAGTTGACCACATGCCCCTGCCACAGATCAAGCTTGATCCCGGTGCCGACGTGGTAGAGCGAGAACTGAACCGCCGCCCGGTACAGATCCACGTCGTTGGCCAGATCGCGCATCACCCGGTCGGCGTTTCCGAAGGTGAACTTGGCCTCATCGGACTCCCCGCCGAGAGACTGGGAGATCCCCTCAAACTCGACGAGCCGCGCCTGGTAGAGTTGGCCGCCGATGGTGCAGCGCCTGTCGGAGAGGTAGATCGCCGGGTAGCTTGGCTGGAGCGGTTGAATCTTTACGAGTGGGATAATCTCCTGCACCTGGGACAGCAGCGCGGTCTGGAGCGCGGCCGGCGGGAAACGGTTGACGGTCTGACTGAGCGGATAGGACGGGTTCCCGGCGGGGATTTCGACCAGCATCACGCCCAGCGAGCAGGCCCAATCCGCGACCATCTCCCACGAGAGCGGCTCATTGGCAAAGCGGCATGTTACCGGCGTTGTTCCTACGCCGTTGTCATTCGGCGCGTTGAAGGTGAACGCGCCGTAAGGCCCGTACTTCGTCTCCCAGAAGTTGCGCAGAGCTACACGGTCGGCGTCACGGAGCCACTGCTTGCGGATGGTGAATCTCCGGGCACCGGTCCCGAGGAGGAACCGTTGCTCGATCTTGGCGTTCCCGCTGCCGAATTGATGCACCACAACCTCATGGTCGCGGCGCACCTCCAGCGGGTAGTCCGGCACGAGCGGGAATGTGCCGGATGGAGTAATCTCCGGGACTTGGATGTTGCCGATGTAGTCAGGCAAGTTCGATCAACTCCAGCGACAGATCGATGCGCGAAAGCGAGGCGCTCTGTTTCCACGCACCGGCGAAGCGAACGGTGTACCTCCCCTGCGTGGCCTGGCCGGTTGGGTCATAGCTGAACTTTGGGACGGTCTCCCAGGGATCGTAGAAGTAAAACGGCTCAGCCGGACCCTTGCGGGCGTCATAGAAGTCACGCAGTTCGGCGAGTTGCGCTGGCGTCAACCGCTTCGTCAACCGCCAGCGTTTGCGGCTGTTGGCCGCCTGAACCGACCGCTGCGATTCGCCGTTGCGATACTCGTTGTCCAAGACCGGATACTCGCGCTCGTGGGTGAAAGCGTGCGAGAGGCTGGCCGGAAGTACAGTGAGGGGCGCTGCGTTCTGTACCGAGCCGGGCATATGCTATCTGTCGAGCACTCGGATGATGATGGTGCGGTCATCGGTGCGTCCGCCCGTCGTGGTGATGCGGTTTGTCACTTTGTATGTTACCCCGTACTCCCCGCCATACACCCACACGGTGGCAGTTTTATCCGTCTTGCTGCTGCCGGCAACCGTCAGCGGCCTGGTCGCGCTGATAGGTTCAACTATCCATTGACTGGTAGCGATTTTGTCGTCACCGAGCCACGCAGACCAATCGAGCGAGTAATCGAGCGTAGCGTCAGGGTCTTTTGTCATCACGAATCCCATCGATCATGCCTCCCACACGCGCACGGTGCGATTCTCTGCGAGCACGCGCGCGGTGCGATTCTCTGCGGGCACGCGCACGGTGCGGATCGCGCTTGGCCGCGGAGCCCCGAGCCGGGACAGCCATAGTGTAATGGAGTCCAGCATTGGTTACTCCGGATCAATGCCAGTTACGGGGTCTGCGTCGCTCGCGGTTGTGACCGCCGCGGTCCACGCCACCGTGCTGTCGTCCTCTTGGTACACTCGCAGCTCCCCGGCTGAAATTTCGCGCCGGTTGCGCAATCCTCGCAGAGCATCACGTACCGTACGCCCTCCGTCAGCGCCACCGGCCAAATTGCGGCCCAAGATCTTATCGGCGATTTGGGATGTCGTGGGAATATCGGCAGATTGGGCCGCGCTCTTCGCCGCGTCGTAAGCCTCGGTGAGCGAGTAACCGGTCTTGTCTTGCACGGTTTGCGCTGTCACCGCGAATCCGAAGCTGGTCAGCGTGCGAGATGCCGCTCCCCACACCGCAGCCGCCGCGTCAGCAACAAGCGAGCCGAAGCCGGTCAGGGTCCGCGTCGTAGCGCCCCATACGGCAGAGGCCACGTCCGACGCCAGCGTGCCGAAGGTCGTCAGTGAACGAGTCGTGTACTCCCACACCTGCTGAGCGGTCAAGCTGGACCGGCTGCTCACCGCGGCGTCGAGGTTTGCAAGCCGCGAGTCGCCGATGCTGGTCAGGCCGCTGCCTGCCGTGCCAATCTGCGTTGCGATGGAGTTTACGCTGCTTTGGGATGCCGCGCTCTTCGCCGCGTCGTAAGCGCTAGTGAGCTCCGCTTGAACCGGCCCAACCTCAAAGCAAAATACCGTCGCCACGTTTTTACTGCTGCTAACCGTGCCGCTGAGCCGCACAATATACTGCCCGGCGGAGAATCCAGTCGTGTCAATGGAGCCGCCGTAAAATCCGGTCTGCGAATCCTGCTTTGTCGGCGTGCTTAGATTGGACCACGCCCCAGCGGGCGTTCGGATGCGTGCGGCCGGATCGGTTGGGTCTTCCAGCGTGCCAACGTCGTTATGAAAGCTCGCGCCGTAGAAGACCGACGCGCCAGCGACAAATCTCCCCAGGTAGATCATCGGATACTCCCCCACGCCGCCGTTGCACCGACGGCTTCGAACTCGAACCAGAAGTTACCACTCGCGTTCATGGCGATGGATCGAAGTATAACCTGACGTGGAGATGAGTCGGGATTGGTCCATCGCATCGTATACTGCTCCCAGATGTCAGTGCTGCTAGACATCTGCTGCTCAACCAGCGGGATGGCACTTGCGTCAACTATTGGATCTTGCGCCGGATCGAGCAATTGCACTCGCGGGAGCCACGACATACTCGCGTCCTTGCGCATCCACGCGCGGATGACAATTTGCTTCCCGGCTTCGATCGTAAGCGGCAGATCCATTTGTACTGGGTAACTGGCGTTTTCGCAAGCGTGCTTGTAGCTGCGTGTGCGACCAGATGGGACAACGTCGCTAACTGTGGTTACTATACCACCTCGGCACCATGCCCGGATGTTTCCCGAAATCTGGTCGTGATCGAAACTAATGACTAGCTGCGCGGCATTGCGGTTGGTGCTATTGTAACCGGTGAACTCGATTGCTTCGCCAAATAGCGTACTGTACACCTTGGCAGAGAGCACATAATACAACGTTCCCCCTGAATTCGTACCGTCGGTGGTGCATCCCGAGATCGTGTAGCCGGTGCCCGCGTTAGCAATGCCGCCATTAGAGTTGTTCTGGCCGGTGCATCCCGAGATCGTGTGGCCGCTGCCGCTGTAAGCAATGCCGCCATTAGAGTTGTTCTGGCCGGTGCATCCCGAGATCGTGTGGCCGCTGCCGCTGTAAGCAATGCCGCCATAGGTGTTGTTCTGGCCGATGCATCCCGAGATCGTGTGGCCGCTGCCCATGTGAGCAATGCCGCCATAGGTGTTGTTCTGGCCGATGCACCCTGAGATCGTGTGGCCGCTGCCGCTGTAAGCAATGGCGCTAGCGATATTGTTCTGGCCGATGCATCCCGAGATCGTGTGGCCGCTGCCGCTGTAAGCAATGCCGCCATAGGTGTTGTTCTGGCCGGTGCAATATGCTACTGTCCAGTCGTTGCGGTTATCCAGCGGGCCGCGCCCAAAATTGTAGAACCGCACGCCAGCCGCCTTGCCGCTGTTCTTTGCATTAACGAAGCCAATATTGCTGGCCTTTCCTAAGTTTGTCGCCAGTATGTTGCGAGTGATCAGCATAACGCGATCGGTCGCGCCATTCTGATTGACGGCCCTAGTAAGCGGTTCAACTAGAGTAATGGTGCGAGTAGAAGCATTGTACGCCGAGACCGTGAATTCTTCACTCGGCGGAGAGTGCAGCCCCTGCACGGTACTGTCGCTAATTCCGATCTTGTCCCCGGCTCGAAGCCAAGTCAGAGATCCGCTGCCAGCTAGGACTATGGTGTAATTATCCGTCTTGCTCGCAATTGGATAGCTTGGCTGCCTCTGCTCGCCCCAAAGCTCAAGGTTCGCTAAGTTCCCAGTGATCAAGTAAGCGCCGTTGAACGCAATGGTTGCGACTTCCGGCGTCGAATCCGTAGGAGCTGGCACCGGATTTGCCTCTGTACCCCAGTACATGGAGCCAGTGCCAGTGATGTTCCCGGCCATTTTCAAGTAAGTGCGGGTTCCATCCACGGCCACTTGTAGGGTGCCGCCGATGGTCAGCCCGGCCAAACCAGAGGCGAAGCCGCTTTGATCCACGTCGAAAGTTACGGTGTGTCCGGTGGCAATGGTTGCGGTATCCCCGTTTCCGGGCACAACCCCGCCCACCCAAGTGCTCGACTGGGACCACAGACCAGATTGTGCTGAGGTAATCGCAGCCATGCTCTACTCCAGCGAGATGCCCAACCCCTTGGCCGCCAACGCGGTGGACACGGCCAAGGCCGGACCGAGCCTTGTCGCATCCTTATTCCGCACGGCCTGAGCCACGGCCTTCAGCGCCCGGTCCAGAGTAATTGAATCCGCTGCCCTCGTGATTTGCGCCTTCAGAGCCACCCAATCCTTGACGCCAAGCGATAGGTTTGCGCCGATTTGGTCCAAGGCTTTTTGGATCGTGGCGTCGCCCCACGCATCAGCCAGCGCCCGCACAAATCCAGCGACGCCTCCTTCGCGCTCGATGATCGCCTTAAGTTGCTGCAATTCAGTAGCTGAAATCATCCATGCCTCCGAGTGATCACGCTGTAATCAGACTTGCAACCACCGCGCCAGGATCTGCGCCAAGCTTGCCAGCCACAAACTGGGCGTAGTTGGCCGGGTGATTGCCGTCGGTTGACGGAGCATACACCTTGAACATCTCCAGAAATGTCGGCGGTTTGCCTTTCGTGTAGCGGCCATCCAGATACTGGCCAATGAGCACCCTCAGCACCCGCCAGCCCTCCTCCAGCGCCCGCCGGCTCAGCTCCTCGCGGCTCACGCCGGGGAAGCGCTCCGAAGCCCACGCCACGAAGTCGACATAGCCCCTCGATGTCGGGTACGGCAGCCCGCGGCTGTCCCGCCACTGCCGAATGTTGCCAGGGTTGGCGTTGATCTGAGCCAGCGTCGGATAGCGGATCTTGCGCGCCCGGGCTTGCGCTTCGCCCACAAAGAACCCCTCCATCTCGGCGATTGCCCGCGCAATTCCATCAATGAGTTCCGCCCGAGTCATGGCCGCAGCGCTCCGTAGGCAAGCTCGATCGCGCGGTTAATGATGCGGTCCGGCAGAGCCGGGAACCTCCGCTTGAGCGCCGCAAAGACGATCTCACGGATCGCCTGCCCCTTGTCGGGAGAGGTCCACACGGCAGGAACCGCAAGCGCCTCGGCGAGCGCAATCAACTCATCATCCGCCCTCGTCGGAGTCATCCACGCGGCGATTTTAACAACCTCGTAGGCTACCTCCAGATATGGAGCGGCCGACTCAATGCCGGCCAGCACGAGTGACCAGAAATCCTTCGAGAAGATAGTCGAGAAAAATCGTGCCAGCTTTGACAGAAACGATTTCATGTTCCCTCCTTATCTTGGCCATGCTGCAAGCGGCATCGCTCAAGCCACTGCTGCCACTCCCGCCGCTGAACGTAGCGCTCGTCTAGTAGCTCCAGGAGCTCGAACTTCAGCCGGGCGATGGCCTCGCCCACGCTCTGCCGCACAAAGACGCCCACCACCGTTGACGCGATCACGGCCACCGCGCACAATGCCGTGACTGCCTGCCATTCCATTGGCACCTCCTTATCCCACCACCAGCCCCGGACTCATTTGCAGGGCCGCCGACTGCCGGCGGCCGGCGTTCTGCTTCATCGCATTCATCGCCGCCGATTGCACCGCGCGCGGGTTGCTCACCACCACGCGCACGGTCTCCTGCTCGAAGAACTCCTTGGCCCCCGGCACGGTGATATTGATGACCGTCGTACCACCAGACGGAGCTCCCGCTCCGATCCGGTCGAGAGAGAATCCACCGGAGCCCTGCGAGAACAGCGCGCCGCCATAGTGAACCATCGATACCGGGCGCATGGTGGCCGGCAGCCCCGCCGTGCTCTGGCCGGTGCTCATCGCGTAGAGTTGGATCAGTTCCCGAACTGGCTGACTGCGGATGGCCATGTCGAGGTTGCTGCCGAAGCCCTGCTTGGCCATCTCAACGATCTGGCGCAGGACGTTCTTCTCGCGGATCTCGACGCCGTAGGTGGCCTTGATCTTCTCCCGCACCTTCTGCTCCGCGCTCTTTCGGAACATGCCGAGGATACCGGCGAACGCACCGATACCCGCCGCCGCAATCCATCCCGCAGGTCCGGCAGCTATCAAGGCAGGGAACATGGACGCCAGCGCCCCGAACCCAACCAGGCCGCTGATCGCGCCCAGCGCCGGCGCCAGACCGCGCCCCACTCCACCGCCTTGCCCGAGCCGGAATGCACCCATCAGTCCCAATCCCGCGCCAAGCAGTCCAAGTTGCGGTGCCATCGCCGCCAGCCCTGCCCGAGTTATGCCTAGTCCGACGCCCAGTCCCGCGAGCCCGCCGATGCCTCCGGTTGGAGTAGTCGCCGCCGTTCCGGGCTCCCCACCGACGGCTCCGAAGACCGGGGCCGCCGCGAGTAAGCCGCCAGCCCCACCAGCAAACGACACTCGCCGCCCAGAGAACAAATAGGTCAACATCGCTGCGATGCGCGATGTCACCACCTCTTTGATAGCGGTCAATAGCGCCGTCTTGAGCGAGTCCGCAAGCGCCGACCAGATCGACCGGCCCTTCGTCAGCAAGGCGTCGAACACTCCCTCGGCCTGCCGCTTGAAGGAGTCGAAGATGCGCTGATTGTGATCGCGCACCAATTGCGCCTGGCGGATCGCCGCCGTCTCGCGCGCAGCTACGATTGCATCTTGAGTCTCCGCATCAAGCTGCCGCCCGCGCTCGGCGTACTGTTGGAGAATGGCGTCCCGGCGCGCGGCGATTTGCTCCTCCGCCATGCCCCGCGCCCGGGCGATCGTCTCCATCGTCGAGATCTCCAACTCGGACTCGCGGCGCAATTCGTCCGCACGGAGTGCAAAGCGCTTCAGAAGGTACTCCTCCTCGATCTGGAGCCGCTGCTGCTGTAGGGCGATCTGCTGCTCGACGGTCCGCGCACCGACGAGATCGAGCTGCCGGAGCTGCGCGTCGCGGATTTGCTCTGCTGCCCTCTCCTCGTAGCGGAGGCGCTCGCGCGCGGTATCCTGCGCGATTTCCAGAGTCTCGGACGACCACTCAATCTCCTGCCGCAGGCGCTCGGCCTGAGCGCGGCGGTCGAGCTCCGCGCGCCGGTCCATCTCGGCGATGGCAGCCTCGGCGGCCTTGCGCAGCTCATCGCGAGCCTCGGAGCGGATGCGAATCTCCATCGCCTCGGCCAGATCTCGCTGCGCCTTGGCCGTCAAGCCCAGCTCGCGGCGGTAGCGCTCATACTCGGCGCTGATTTTCGCGACGCCAGTCAGCTCACTCTCGCGGGCCTGGCGGAGGATTTCTGCTGCCCGTTTCTCGGCCTCTGCGGCCTTCTCGCGTTGGCGGATGAGCTCCTCGACGTCGATGTCCTGCACGACACGGCGCGGGCTCTCCATGCCCTCGGGAGCGCCGATTGCGGCGCGGATGGCGGCCTCGTCGTAGCCCTGCTTCCGCAATTGATCGAGCGTAGCGCCCTCAGCAATCTGCTTGAGCAGAGCCGCCTTCTCAGCCGCCGCCGCAGCAGATGCGGCGTATTCGTCGAGCCGCTGCTTGGCGCGATATACGACCACGCCGAGTGTGGCCACTCCGGCAGCAGCCAGACCCCACGGATTGGCGAGCAGCGCCGCATTGAGCCCGCCGGCCGCAATCGCCGCGCTGCGCATCGCCGCCGCCAGATCGAGTACGTGCTTGACAACGGCGTAACTGGCGATCCAGACGCCGATGTTCTTCGCCCACTCTGCGGCATCTCGCAAATACTGCACAAGCCGTTCCATGCCGCCCTCGCGCACCCACTTGATGATGGCATCTGTGATGCGGATGGCAGCCGGAACGGCGCGCTGCGCGATTTCGAATGCGAGCCCTTCGATGGCGCCCTTCAGGCGGGTCATGTTATCGCGCAGATGCTCAGCGCGTTTGGCTGTGTCCTCGTCGATGACGCGGCCCAGATCGCGCGCCTCGCGCGCCATCGCCTCCAGCCCGGCGCGGCCGCCATTGAGCAGCGGGATCAGATCCTTGCCGGAGCGCCCGAACAGATCAATGGCGAGCGCCGTCTTGCTCACGCCATCAGGCATCCGCGCAAACCTGTCGGCCACGTCAGCGAGGATCTCGGATGTGGCACGGAGCATCCCATCCTGCCTGCGAGTGGCGACGCCGAGCACCTCCAACTCCTTGCTGCCGCGGGCCGCGTTCGCCGAGAACCGGCCGAGGGCCGCCGTCAGCGTCTCCATCGGCACGGTTGCGAGCTCGGCGGCATGTCGAAAGGCGCTGAGCTCTGTTACGCTGACGCCGACTTTTTGGGCTGTCTTCCCAAGCTGGTCCTGTGTCTCGATTGCGCCGATCGCCAGCGATCGCAGCGCCCTCGCCGCCGCCATGATGGCACCGTAGATCGCCTGCCCGGCAGCCACAGCCTTGGCCATCGACATCGTCATCCCGTCGATGCCTTGCGATGCACCGCGGGCGCTCTTGACGGCTGCCTGCTCGATGCTGGACAGGCCGGCATTGACGCTCTTGATGGACGCATTGGCCCGGTTGGCATCTACTTCGACTACAAGTTCGAGTTTGTTTTCACCGGCCATCTTGGTTCAATCGCTCCCGCTCAAGAGCATCCTGCTCCTGCTCTAGTAGCATGAGCGCCATGAATTCATCCGCCCGGATCTCGTCGAGGCCGATATGGACGCCCAACTTCAATGCCGCCTGGAGATCGATCGCGCGCCGCAACAACAGGCCGACTTCCGAGGATTGAGCCGCATCCAGTTTGTCGAGCGGGCAATGATCACAACGGCCGCCATCATCGGGCGCATCCGGGCAAATCTTGGGATCGCAGAGTTCCTCACGGCGCAACGCCCAGTGAATCAGAAACCGCAGGGAGGGCCGCTCCGGCCACTCCCCCGGTATCAGTTTGGGTCCGAGGACTCCGCGAAGGCACCGTCGAGCGCGTCGATGGCGGCCTTCACTGCCACGGCCTGATGAATGATTGGCACGTCGCCCGCATAGCCTTCGGTGGACTCCACCAACTTCTTGTAGAGATCCGCTGCCGGAGCCAGGTTAATGATCAGCTCTTGCCGGTTATAGGGCAGATCGAGCACCCGCGCGAAGCCGCGGCGGTACTCAAAGACGTCCTTGGCCGAAGGCATCCGCAGCACATGCGTTACCGTGCCACCCAGCACGCGCATCGTCACGCGGAAGCCGTCGCCAGCCTGGACCACATCGTCGACATCGGCCTGGCTCAACTGCTCGATGATCCGGCTGGCCTCGAAGGCATCGACCTCGGGCGCGTTCTCGTCGGCCAGACGGATCTTGGCGAGCAGCGCGGCATCGGCATCATGAGAGTCAGGGATCGTCGTCTCGGAGACGCCCCTCCCCAGTTGCTTCACGATAACCTTGCGCTTGCGCTGCCGGTCGATCCACTCTTCATCCGTGGGGAAGCGCACGCGCAGGGTTTTCGCGCCGCCCGGCGTGCGCAGTTGAATGGTGATGGGCTGCTTTGCATCGAACATGAGAGTCCTCTCTACTGGCAAATCCCGTCGACACCACACTTGGCCACGGCCGAAACGACGCCGTTGGTGGCGTCCCACATCGGCAGGCACTCGACGGAAACTATGACGATGCCGTCCGTCTCGCCGACTTCAGCGGTCGCAAACGAGACCTTGTGCCAAGTGAGCTCGAGCGAGTTGTTCGAGTCGTAGGTGAGCGAGATCACCGCCGTGCCGGCCGTCTGCTGGCGCAGCTTGGTGAGCTCGGTCGAGCCATTCTCGAAGCGGGCGACGAAGCGCAGCGCGCCCTGGCGGTTGCCAAACTCAAGCCGCCCTCGGATGGCCCCACTCGTCCCATCGCCAGGCGTCTGGAAGCCGGAGCCAGGGTAGAAACCGCCGTCCAGCCGCACGTTGTTCTTCCAGGAGGTTTCGAGCGAAACAATGTTCTTGTTCGAGACGTAGTTGACGCCGTTGATCGTGAGCGCCAATGAGGCCGATGGCAGCAGCTTCTCCACCGTCGCCGCCGGCATGGTGATGCCAGAGGGCTCAATGTACTTGCCCGATCCCACGAACTCAACAGTGATCTTCGAGTTGGCGCGGCCCGGACCCGAGCCGATCGAGATGGTCCAACCTTCGACGGCGCAGCCCACCGCCATCCGGTCGATGACGGCGCTCGCGCCGGGCCGGATCTGCTCGACGAAAGAAAAGTAGGGCAGTTCGGCTGCATCCCCCGAGGCTGGAAACAGCGGCGTGCAAGTATAGGTGAAGTTCGGCTGAGTGCCCGACTTCACGACCTTGCCCAGGCCAAAGGCCATGGCCCAAGCGGCGATCTCGGCGCTGAGATATTTCTCGAGCGTGCCGCTGATGTCCCAGGATGTCTGGAACGATTGCGTGGCAAACTCGTGCCCCTTGCCGAATTCCTCGGCATCATTCTCGGTGTTAAGCTTCGGATTGGCGAGCTGTGCGTTGAGCTTGCGCAGTTGCCACATCTGCTGCGCAGTATTGGCCGTGGCGATGTCGGCCTGCTTCTGCTTACCGAAGCAAATCTGTATCTCCTGCATCCGTGCTACGGACATCAGGCGTTACCTCCTCTGTATTGATCTGCCGCCAGCCTCGCACCATCCGCGGCACGAGTTCGGCCGGCGTGGCTTCGACTTCCTCAATCTCGCCTGAGGGCGAGCGCATTAGAACTGTGTCTTTCATTGTTGACCTCATCTTTCATCTCTGCCAAGATGCGCATCATCCGATCGATGGCAGCGAGAATCTGAGCCCGTCGCGGCGCTGACAGCGGAGCGTACCTCAATGCCTCGATGCGATAGGCCTGATGCCGAAGCTCCGCCACGTGTTCAGCGATGCGCTCATTCATCTCCCATCTCCGTGAAAGTTAGGGGAATTTCAAAATAATCCAGCCCTTCGGCGTCGGTCTGCCGCTGGATCTGCGGCAAGTCCATTGGGTAGCAAGAAGGATGCACCGTAACATTGAGCATGGGCACGCCCAACGACGTAGGCACCCCCTTGGTGATCAGACGGAACAGCCGGTAGTAGGCCGTGGGTTGGTCGCCGTCGAAAGTCTCCCGCGCCCGCAGGTAGAGGGTGACTTGATGACGCCAGACGTCCACGCCGCCAAAACTCCCCGGCTGCGTGCCTTGCCAGGCGGCCAGGATCGCCGGCGCGGGCATCTGGTGAACCGCCGCCGCAAGACTAGCGCGCTTCGGGTACTGATCGTGATAGGCGAAGATCCGCTGCGCATCGCCTTCCATCTCGGCTACCAGATCCGGTATGTCACGCAGCAAGGCGACCAAGTTGTCGACGAGTTCCGCCGGGTTGATCACCTTTGCTTACCTCCCAAGGCGCGCTCGATAAGCAGCCGAGGTTTCATGGCCTCGAGCATCTTCCGCGCGGCCTCGACCACGGCCGCCTTGTTCTTGGGCGAAAAGACCATCCACTCCTCGCGCTTCTGGTTGGCCCTGGCTTTGATGCGGTTCTTGCTCGTTGAAACGTTTGCCTTCGCGCAGTTCTCACTGACCGTGCGGACCTGGAAATTCCTCAGCATGTCGCCAGTGAATGTGAGATTACGCCGGTTGCCCTTGCCCTGCCGCGTCTTCCAAATCGCATAACCCTTGGTAAGCGGCTTGGCCGGCGCATCCGTCGGTCCCCGTGCCGCCGCCAGTCGCTCCTTGACCGCCGCGACGCCAACTGAGCCCAACTCATACATCTGCCGCTGGCGGAAGTTGAGCAGATCCAGCCGGAGCTGCTTCTTCACATATACACGGACGCTGGCCATCAGCCAACCTTGCGGAGCCTGAGCACGGCGGCACCCTCCGAGTCGGCCTCGATATCGAAGACCTTGTAGCGCACGCCGCCGGTCTCCACCTCATCGCCGCAAACCGGAGCCCCAGGAAGGTCTGCCAGCCGCACGAATAGTACAGCATAGACTCCGGGCGAGGATTGCTCTGCCTCGCGCACGGGCTGAAACACTGCGCGGATCGTGGCTTGCCCGCCAGCCTCCGGCAAGTAAAGGACCTCGCGCCCAAACGTCTGGACCACCGCTGCGTCGAGGTCCTTCACTGCCTCGTGCCAACTGCTCATGGTCAGGACTTCGTCCCCTTGACCAGCACCTCCGGCCGCAAGCAGATCGGCAGAGGATTGGACTGGGTGTGGAGATCGGTCCCGCGGTCGAATTTCCGCGGCTCCTGCTTCGCGTAGAGCGGCAACCCGATGGTGTTCGCCGTCTCGTTGAAATCAGCCGGGGCGAAGAAAGTCCGGAAGGTGTTGGCTGTGCCAACCGGGAAGAAATGTGCCTCGTCGTCCTCGATGAACTTCCGCACCACCCCATTGGCATCCGTGGCCTGGCCGCGATACTCTTCAAACGTCACGCCGCCGAAGGTGAATCCCGTGCGGTAGTCGCCGCCGAGATTCTGTGACCGCTGGAAGTACATGAAGGCTTCCTTGACCTTGGCGTGGCCAGTCAGCGCATCGTAAAACGAAGGCGAGCACAGGCACATGACGCCGGTCATGAATTCGCCCTTGAGGTTGTCCTCGATGTGCCGCTTGACCTCCAGCACCTTAGCCAACACATCGGTCGCGGCGTTGTTCAAAGCGAAATTGACCGTCTTTGGCGTGATATCAAACTCCGTGTAGAGGTTGTACAGCGTCGAGCCGTCAGCGTCGAGAATCACGCCCTTCAGCGCACCCATACGGAGCCATTCCAGCGTAATCGCATGCTTGTTGCGCATCGTCTCAAGCTTTTGGGCGATGACTGTGGCGATGGCCTCCATCTCGGATTCCGAGCCGAAGGCGCGGATGCCTTGGACTTCCTCCGGCAGCACGACGTCGTCATGCGGGATGTGGGGGATCACGAAGGACCGAACCTTCCGCTTGCCCTGCGTGCCGAGGGTGCCCGGCGCGCCGACCGGCTGCGTCGGCAGTAGATTGAGCACTCCATTCATCTCCTCAACGAGGATGGTGCGGGTGCGAACACCGACCGCCGGAAATAGGTTGAGCTGCTCAAGACGGCCGTAGTTATTGGGGATCTTGTTGATGGCCGCGGTCAGCGCGACCATGTTGAAAGCATCATTCTTGAACGGATTCAGCATCTTTTACGCTCCTTCCCGGATGAGAATGCCCAGGGCTTTGAGTTGACTGATTGCCGTTGCCTTCTGCGGGCCGGTGATCGAGGCCGGCCATACGAGCCCCTTGTCCGAGCAGACTGCATGACGCGCGATGATCACACCCGGCTTGTCGCCACTGCTTGCGTCAACGGCATTCAGCAAAACGCCGGCCGCATTTTGCGATCCATCGCTGGCACCCGGCGCAAGCTTGGTCACCTTGCCGCTGGCGGTGATGACCCCGACAACCGTTCCGGTCTCCAGATTCTGGCCACTCGCAACGGTGACTTTCTCACGGCTGTAAAGGTTGTCTTCTTCCCACTTGAGCCAGTCGCCCAAGTAGTTCGCTTCGTTCTGAACTGGCATGGTTTACTTCGCTCCTTTCGATCCGGCCAATGCCGAGCAGGCTTTTACGACCGGATTATCTTCGAGATTCTGGTTTGCATGGGATCCCGTTTCCGGCAACACATGCGAGATAATCTCTTGCTTGTCCGCTTCAGCCCGCAGCGCGAGCAATTCCTTGCGGACCTCGGCTGCCGACAGACGGCGGTCAATGAAGTCGCTGGCCAACGACGTCCGGCCGGCGATCGTGCACAGCATAACGATCTCGGCCGCTTCGGCATAGCCCTGTTGGCGGGCCTCGGCCTCGATTGCGGCCAGATCGGGAATGGGCGGGCTCGTAGCCGCCTGGGTAATTTCAGACACTGATGTGCCTCCTTTCGTAAATTTGGGTTTTGACAAAAACTCGGTCATGGCGGCGAGGGCATCGCGGAATGTACCCACGCGATCGGCGAAGCCTCTGGCGACGCTGTCCTCGCCGTAGAAAATCCCAGCCTCCGTAACTCGGACGAATTCGGCGCTGAGATTGCGCCTACGGGCCACGGCATCGACAAACATGCCATAGAGCCGGTTGATCTCAGCCACGAGCACGTCGCGCGCTTCAGCCGACAGCGGCTCATGAGGATTGAAATCGTTCTTGTGCTGGCCGGCGAAGATCGTCGTGTAGCGCAAGCCATTGGCCGCATCGAAGCCGCTCTGATCGACATGCATCGCAATGACGCCCACTGAACCGACACCGCCCGTGCGAGTGATCCAGATTCTGTCAGCCGCCGAGGCGAGCAGATATCCGGCGCTCAAGGCCCAGTCGTCAACCGCGGCCCAGATAGGTTTCACTTGTGCCGCCTGCTCAATCAGATCAGCCACGTCCCATGCCCCGTTGGACTCGCCGCCGTAGCTGTCCAAGCGCAGCAAGATTCCCCGCACTCGCGGGTCCGTCGCTGCATCGAGAATCTCGTTCCCCAACTGCTCGTATGAGGTGAGCCCCGACTGCGCCTCCAGGCCGGAAGCGCGGTTCACCAGCGTCCCTGACACTTCGATCACCGCGACTCCAGCATCGGTGACGGCATAAGGCTTCCGCGTCCGCTGCTCGGCCAGCAGCGCCGCATCCACACCCGGAGGATCGAATCCCATGCGCGGAGCGAGCACGGCCATGATCGCCGCCAGCTTCTTCTGGTCAATCATCAGCGGCGTGTTGAAAACACGCGAAGCGAGGTGCGTAAAATGGCTCATTTTGGCTCCTCTGAATCTTGCACGGATCCATCATCCTGGTCGTCTGCCGATGCAGCCCTCTGTTGCCTATTGCCGCTTGTCTTGCGAGGGTCAGAGTCGTAAATCAGTCCCAGCGAATCGGCGCGGGCGTTGTCGGCAGCAACCTGCCGGTCGACATCCTCTTCGTCATAGCCCATCTCGTTGATGACGGCGCTCCGCGGCTTGAAGCCCGCACGCACCGCAAGAATTTCAGCGTTGATGTCCTTCAATGGATCAACCCAAGCCCAAGAAGGCGGCCGCCACTCCACATCGAGGTAAGCTTCTGGATTCTGAGCATAGTCGCGCGCGTCAATCGCGCCGGCGAGTGCCGCGGACTCAATCCAGGCACGCCACACCGGCCGGCAGAACTGATAGACCATGACCTGGTGTTGGAACTGCTCGCAGCGGCGGCGGAACTCGAGCAGGCCGGCGCGGATCGAGGAGTAGTTCACCCGCTCCAGATCCCCGGTCAACTGCTCATAGGTGATGCCAAGACCGGCCGCAATCGCGCGCAATTGCATCCGCATGAACTCGGTGTACATGCCGCCCACGTCACCCGGCTCGGCAAACCGCACATCCTCGCCCGGCAGCAGCTTGACCATCGAGCCGGGCTCCAGCCCGGCCAGCGCCGCTCCCGTCTGGTCCCGCTCCGCCTCGGCCGGCTTGGCCCCAATCACTGGGTCGTCCGGATTGTTTTCAACAATGAAGGCCGCAAACATGGCCGCCAGCTTCTTGCGCACCAGCTCGGCGTCGTCGTACTGGTCCAGCTCGTGGAGCTTCACCAGCACTTGCGCCAACCAGGGCTGCCCGCGGTGCTGGCCGGGCCGCAGGGGCTTGTAGATGTGCAACACCGACTCGGCCGGCACGCGCACCGTCTGGCCGGCGTTGGCGAACATCACCCGCTCGCCTGGATGCTCGCGGTAGAGGTGATACGCCACCCGCTGGCCAATCGCATTGAACTCGATCCCCGCCCGGATGACGTTGCCGTTCGGTAAGTCCTCGTTCTTCGCCAGAGGCAAGTGCTCGGCTTCCAGCAACTGCAACTGAAGCGGGACCGTGAGAGCGTCCTCTGGCAGCCTCGGCCGCAGCCGCACTATGCACTCGCCGCCCTCGATCGCCGACCGGCAGACCAAGGCTTGCAGCCCGTAGAAGTCGGTGAGACCATGAGCGTCGGCTTCGTCGGTCCAGCGCAGCCACAGCTCTTGAAGCCGCCGCTTGACCGCAGCGTCTGGATGTTTTGATTGGGGCTTGATGCCCGCGCCCACGGCATTGGCCACGAAGCTGTCGATGGCGTTGGAGGCCCAGGCGTTACGCCGCACCATCTCCCGCGAGCGCGACCGCAAGGCTTCCCCGCCCACCGTCAACAGGGCATTGATGCCATCTGTAGATGCATACCAGCCCCGCGTGCGCCAGCCCGCCGAGGCCGCCTCATAGCCCGAGGCCGCTTTCACCAGCGGCGCAAACGCCGCCCGCATCAGATTGCGCCAGTAACCAGCCATCAAAACCCCTTGCTCGTTGTGACCTTCACGATGCGCGATCGCGCTTGCGCCGGGTCTTGCGCAGCGAGCGCAGCCTTCACCTCGGCGATCGCCTTCTTGAGCTCTTCGACGCTCCGGTACTCGACACTGCGGCCTTCAAACGACACGCGCAGCATGCCGCTGGCCAGCGCCGCCTCCAGCGCCTCCAACTGCGATTGCGTGTAGGCCATGTCAACCCCTAATCCATCCCGAACGTATGATTGTTCGCCGTACCGGTTTCACCGTCGGCTCAGTTGGAGCCAACGGCTCAGGCTCCGTTTCAGTTCTGTGCCGCCGCCGCGCCGCTTCCAGTTCCCTCCACTGCCGCTCGGCAAAGCGGTCCATGCCATAAATGGCCGCCGCCGCCCGCGCATAGCAGCGCGCATCCAGCGCCTCGTTGCGGCGGTTGGGATCTTTCACCCACTGCCCCTTGATGAAGCTCTCCGCCGTCAACTGCCGGAAGTACTCCTCCGTGTAGCGCGGAAAATGACAGTAGCCAGCCGGGTATGGCTCGCCGCTCTCCTCTGTCGGTTTCGGAAGCCGAAGCCAGCTATAAAGCTGCGATTTAGCCACCGGCGTACCAATCGTCCACACCCGCACTGCCCGGCGCTTGGAGGCCGTGTCTGCCGCGCTCGCGCCCACGATCAGCCGATCGGAGCGGGCCGTGCCTTTGACCGCCACTGCCGTCTTGGGATGGGGCGCGCGGGCCCCCGCCGGCCCCCAGCTCGCCTGCGGGTGGCGCCGCACCCAGTCGTAAACCAACTGCGGGTTGTATCCTGAGTCGATGCACAACACCCGGATCGGCAGCCCGCTGAACTCCTCCTCCAGCAGCGCATCGAGCTCCCGCCAGATGCCCGATTCGGCGATGTCCCCCACCAGCACCCGGTAGTCCACAGACCAGGACTCCTTGCCCCGGCCCCAGGCCACGATCTCCACCTCGATGCGGTCCTTCTGCACGTCCGCGCCCGCCGTCAGAAACAGCCCGCCCTCGGGCACGGTCCCGATCCGGTAATCCTCCCGGCGCTCATAGAGCGGCTGCCAGTCGGGTGCCTCCCCGCGCTCTTGCCATGACTCGCCCAGCACCAGGTTGACGAACGACTTCAACCGCTCCACGTCGCCTTGCGCCTTCTCCCAATCCTCGGCCGCCCGCTCCCACGAGTACCAGCCCACCGGACTATAGAGGCTCGACAGGTGGTAGCCGCGAGTGCGCCCGTCTCCGGCAGCTTCCGGCCGCCACTCCCCGCGCGCCAGCATCGCGGCCTTGTGGTGGTTGTAGATGGCTTGCTCACAGGCGATGCAATAATAGGCCGCCTTCTGCGGCTCGCCCTTGGGCCAGCGCAGCCGCTCGAACTTCAGCACCTGGAACTCGCCACAGTGCGGGCACGGGACCCAGTAACGCCGCTGGTCGCTCTCGGCGAATGCCGCCTCAATCCGGCTCCAACCAGTAACCAGCGGCGTCGATACCATGAATATCTTGCGCCGCGAGAAAGTCCGCGTGCGAGCGTAAGCCAGATTGATCGGATCGCCTTCGCCGTCGACGTCGCCCGGATAGGCGTCGATCTCGTCGAGAAACAGATACCGAACCGCCATCGAGCGCAATCCAACCGCCGAGTTGGCCCCCGTCATCACCAACACCCCGCCGGGGAACTCCTTCGACAACACCGTGTTTCCCGAGTCACGCGAGCGCGCTGGCTTGACCAGTTCCCGCAGCGCCTCGCTCTCCTCAATCAGCGGATCGATCCTTTGCTTGGAGTTGCGCTTGGCCAGCTCCACCGTGGGCTGCACCACCATCATCGGACCGGGCGATTTGTGGATCACGTAGCCGACCCAGTTATTGCCCGCCTCCGTTAATCCCAACTGAGCGCCTTTCATCACCACCACCCGTTCCACCGGGCATAAAGGCGACAGAGTGTCCATGATCTCTCGTAAGTATGGCGTGCGACTCGTGCGGTATGGCCCGGGCTCGGCCGCCGACTTGCCCGACAGCCGCCGATAGCGATCGGCCCACTCCGACACCGTCAGCACCGGGTCCGGCCGGAGCCCGGCGTTGAACGCGGCGTTGTAAATCTCAGTCGCTGTTTGCGCCGGCGAGATCATCGAGCGCCTTGCGAATCTCCTCGGTCAGTATCTGATGCACTCGGTCGGCGTCGGACTCCGAGGCCAGCAACGCCGCCAGACGGTCCGGAATGTTTAACAAGTTGTCGCGCACCGTGCGCGCCAAGGTGAAGGCCGCCACCTGCACCTCGTCCCGGCTGACCAGCTTGCCGGTCTTCTCCTCGAACTCGATCTTGGCCAGCCGCGCCAGGTAGCTCTCACGGATGGCCCGCGCCCTGAAGTAATCAAGGCCACCGACAGCCTCTCCGCGCGAGGTTTCTGTTTTGCGATGCGCCGCCCTGCCTTGTCTCGGCCGCGTCCTGGCCTCCCAGTCCGCATCGGCTTGCTCGCTGTCGATCCGCCCATCCGGCGTGGTTTGAATCCGCCCGGTCTGAATCGCCTTCTGGACGGCTGAAAGCCGCACACCGCGATGTCTGGCGTAAGCCCGCAAGCTCAGGAGCGGCATTCCGTACCACGGCTAAGTCCGCAAATCGACCACCGACCACCTTTTCCGTTGCCTGCCGCTAGCGAAATCGTGCCATCCGGCAACCCGCCGCCTCGCCGCCCCGGAAGGACCCGTAAGTTGCGTGGAATCAGTACATTCCACACACTGGTGCCACTCCGGCTTGTCGGCCAAGTCCGGCCACGGCCTCGTATGCGGTTGAAATCCGCCCGCGATGATGCGCAGAAGCCTGACCATGTTCCGTAGGATGGAGGCCATTTTCACTCACCTTGACATAAGCTACTGATTCTGTTAGGATTTAACCGTGCGCTTGATCCGCCAGCGGAACGGCCTCGACTGCGGCGTCGCCGTAGCAGCGATGCTGGCCGGCTGTCCGTATGCAGCGGCCAGAGCAGCGGACCCTGACCCAGAGGCGATGCATGGCTTTTGGGTTCAGGAAATGGTCGACTGCCTCGGCCGCATCACAGGGTCTCGCTGGGCCGTCTCCCGCCGGACAACCCTGCCACCCGGCCCGGCGGCCGTCATAATCCGCCCGGCCGGCCGCCGTATCGGCCACTGGATCGCTTGGGACGGCCGGCGCATCTTCGATCCGCAGATGCGCCAGCCGTTCTTCCCAGAGCGGTATCCGCGCAGGAACTGGGAGATCGTGCGCGTAGTGTATCAGCCAGGCTAGCGCCGTCCACCCCGGCCTCCACCGCGGCCTCCACCCCGGCCTCCACCGCGGCCTCCACCCCGGCCTCCACCGCGGCCTCCACCCCGGCCTCCACCGCGGCCTCCACCTCCGCCGACACCTCCGCCGACACCTCCGCCGCCACCGCGGCCCTCAATTCGTCCCATGCTGTTCCTCCTTTCTCGCTTGCTGGCGCATCCGCTTTCGCGCCGTCGGCCAACTCTCAAACCATATGCACCTTGGCCCACTTGGAATCTTACTCGCAAGCCAAGTGATAGCACCCGGCTCTCCGTAGATCAGCAAAGTCTCGGGCTTAACTTGCCTGATCGCCTCGCAGAGTCCGTCGATGAAGTAATCCTTGCCCTTGCGCGACCTTGTCGTGCGGCATTGCACTCCGGCGACCGGGACGCCGCACGGAATCCCGGCGTGAGTGAACTCGTAGCTGCGCTCATCCGACCAGTTCAGGCTTGGTATCACCTTAATCCCGGCCTCTTGCCAATATCTACCGCACCATCTAGAGCGGTAGATGTTCCAAAGCTGTACAGCCATAGGATCATCGCGCCAGACGCTAAAGTCTGGCGTTAATATGCTACCCCAGCCAAATTCCTTGAACTCTTCTACGACCGCAACGGCATCATTCCATAGATTTTCAAACCGCCAGTCATCCACATAGAAGGCGAGGACTCCTCCGGCCGCATCCTTTCCGAACTTAGCTGTTCGATAAATGAACAGTGTCTTAGATGCATCCTCCACTGGCCCGCCGTACCACATTCTGTCCGGCACCTGCGTGGATAGCATATCCGGGAGAAGGTCGGGGATGCCCCATTTATTCGACGAAGAGAAAATGGCATCCTCGCGCAGTGCATAGATTCCGCGCGACGCCGGATCATCCAGTTCCTCGTCATCTGGATCTATGCTGTCTTCGGCCTCCGATAGCAGCTTCTCTAGCTCTTGCTGGTTGAACCCTGTTAAGCTGGCGTCGAAGTCTTCCTCCCGCAATGCCTCCAGCTCGATCCTCAACATCTCCTCGTCCCAGCCGGCGTTCAATGCGAGCTTGTTGTCGGCGATCACGAGTGCCCGCCTCTGCGTCGGCGTCAAGTGGTCGAGCACGATCACCGGAACCTCAGTCAGGCCCAGCTTCCGAGCCGCCAGCAGCCGCGCGTGGCCGGCGATCATCACGCCGTCGGACCCCACTAAAATCGGGTTCACAAACCCAAACTCGGCGATCGACGCCGCTACTTGCGCCACCTGCTCGTCGGAGTGCGTGCGGGCGTTCCTGGCATACGGAATCAGCCGCTCGACCGGCCAACGCTCGATGACGTCAGCCAGCCTGCATTTATCGCCGCGCTTGGTGCGCGCGCCACTTCGAGCCATATTCGACGGCTTTACTTCTTCGCGTACGGCTCTGTTACCGGCGTGCCATCCGGGTTGGCAAAGTGGGCGAGCACGGCGGAAATCCCTTGCACGACAGAGAGGATCACCATCGCCCAGAACTTGCCCTTGGGCGGGAGTAGGTCTTGAGTCGCGTTGATGGCTTGAGCAACCAGCGCGAGCAACTGAATCACCACGTTAACGGACAGCTTCATATTAGATAACTCCTTGGCCTGCTTTATGATAGGCCTAAGACGCCAGTAGATCCTAAGTTCGCGGATCACAAGGTCCTCGGGAAAGACATGGTTGCGGGGGTGGGAATCGAACCCACGGCCTGCGGATTATGAGTCCGCCGCGCTACCGCTGCGCTACCCCGCGTCATATTGGGCACCAAACATTCTCTGACAACTTGCAGAAAGATTGGGCGCACTTCATCTGGCGCGTAGTTGGTTCCCCAGCGAGCACCACCGAGCCGCTTTAAGTCCCAGCATTGGCCGACCGGCATTCGGTCGAGAAAGCTATATCTCGTTCCCATGTATGCTGTTAACGGCAGCGGCTTATCGCCGTGGCGGCGCGGGACCATAATGGCGCGCTTAATCTCGCCCTTGCGGGACTTGATCACGCGGGCGATAAGCCCGGCCGCCTGCATCCGTTGAAGCGCGGCCGGGCCAATGGCCCCACATAGCTCACCGTCTGCCCGATAGATTGGGATTGACTCCGGCATGTTCGCCGCCAATGCGGGGAAACCGGTGAATCCGGGCACACTCGTCCCGCCGACAACTGCTGCGGGGGTGGATTAACGACCGCCCCGGCGGTCGGCTAGGCTAAACGGCGAACCCCGGACGTGTTGCCGCCTGCCGGTTCTGGCTGGCGCAAGTTGCCCCAAAATGCAGCCCGCTCTTTGAGCCATGCCAGATATGCACCCTCCGTTCCGTGTGGAAACACAACGCGTTCATGGCGACGCCTAACTGCTCTGCCGCCTTGCTTTTCCATGCGCAGCCAACCAGTGATTCGAACCGGCATCTACCGCCTGCATTATATTATACGCTTTAAGTGGGGTATTTTGTACCGGTTTGAATCTCAGATTTTTTCAACCTAAAGAGTGCGCGGCGAAGTCTTTCGGAAATCTTGACCCGATGTATGCCCAACTTCTTGGCAGCCTGCTCATGGGTGAAACCGTAGACATAGACAAGCTCTACGGCCTGTAACTGCTTCTTTGTCAATAACTTCTTGAGCCTTGCGCGATCCTGGCAGAGCATCCAGACCGGAGGGGCTACCGCCGGTTCGGAGAAGACCTCCTCGTGGCGGAACCGAGCGGAATTTCTGATGTAGTCAATGGCGTGGTTTTTTATGATCGACTGGAGATAGGTCTCCAGTGTCACCCCGCGCCAGCGCTGATAATTCCACCCCCGGGTCATCATGCGCAGCGCCACCTCTTGCACCACGTCATCGAGATCAAGGCCGCCGGAAGCGCAATGCGCGGCGATAACACCCTTGGCTATTTTGCGGATGGTGGGAAGGTATTGCTCGACCAGCGCGTTGCGTTCCTCTGTGGTCATGGCGGGTCGTGATGGCTTTCCGGCCATTCGCTACGCTCTCAGCGGCATAACAACCGCAACCATGCCTCCGCCATTAAAGAGAATCGCATCCTCCGGCCCATTCCACTGCATCGTCACATCTCCGTCTCCGATGGCAGACAGAACGTCAACCAAATAGTCGCCGTTCAGGGCGAATTTACAAGCATTGCCGCCGGTTACAGCCTCGATCTGCTCGGAGCATGATGCCGTAGAATCGGCCTCAGCGTATGCCCGAATCCGCTCTCCGTCGGACTCCAATCGGATCGGTCTCGGCTCTCCGTCTGCAATCACTCGGAGGCGCTGGAAGGCGCCGAGTGCATCAGCACAATTGAACCGCGCCGAGCCGCCATGCGATTTAGGAATCACTCTGGAGTAATCGGGGAACGAACCCGTTGCGCGCCTGGCGATGATGCTGACATCCGGCAACTCGAACTTAATCGAGTTTTCGTCGAGTGTTATATCGCAGGTCTTGTAGCACTCCTCGATATCAGATCCCCTTGAAAACCGCGTGGCCTTTTGAACGAGCAATGCAGCCGGAAGCGGAACCAGCAGTTTTTGTTCCGCAATGGTTTTGCACTTGCCGTAAGCGATAGAAAGCAAATGCCCGTTAGTCGCCACGGCTTCGACGTTGCCGATGACATAGCATGCCAGCAGAATCGAGTTGATGCTGAACCGATCTGGTTCCCGAGAAACGGCGAATGCGGTCTGCTCGATCAAGCGCTCTATGTCGGCCAGCGGAATAGAGATTGAATCCCCGGCGACCGTCGCGCTTTCTGGGTATTCCTCCACCGGAAGAGATTGCATCCGAAGTTCGGATGTCCCAGAGCGGAATGTGGCAGTGCCGCCCTCGATCTCCATGTCGACCGAGTCCGCCTCAAGCAGCGAACAGTATTGGAGTAGTCGCCGCCCCTCGATCAACGCAGCCCCGGACCCGTCGACATCCGCCTTGACCGCGACGTTCACGCGCACCTCAAGGTCTGTACCACAAAGCGAGATGCTACGCTCATCTCTTGGCTCAAGCAGCACCGACCGCAGCGCCGGAAAGTCGCCGCCGCGCGTATTTAATGCGCCCTCACACGCCAGCTTGACCGCGCTGACGAACCTATTTCTGTCAACTATTGCCCTCATTGCTGCCTCCACGAAGTTTGACTAGGTATTTCTCTAGGGCCTCAGCGATATCCTGACCCCATTCTTTATGCCTGACTCGTCCGATGGTCAACACGTCTACATCACAGCTTGGAAGCCGGACCTTAACAAGGAACGTACCGTCCTCATTTCGCTTAACCTCATAGATCCTTCCAAGTTGGCCGCTTGCATAGAATATGCCTGGCCAGTGACTATCCTTGATCCACTTCATTGCTTGTTTCCTCCTACGTGGTCTAAAAACCTTACCGCTGCCGCCGTCATGCGCGCCAAAACAATGCAAACCGCGGCTACCAGCCGGGCACTCAAAGAGTTGGGCCTGCGAACCATGATCGAGAGGTAATGCTCGGCATCCAACAGCTCCTGGTAGGCCTCCTCCGCCGGGTCCGCGATAGCATGAAACCCCGGCCCTCCGGCGTGCGCCATCGCCCCGCGCTTGAACTTCGCCACAAGCGCTCGGCGATGCGGCATATCGAGGAAGCGAGGATTACCGGGCGCACGGACCCTGCGGGAGCTCAGTCTGCTCATGATTTGACTCCTTTTCGCAGAAGCGTGCGCAGCTCACGCCGCAGCTTACGAACTTCTTTCTCGAACCTTCGCGCCGCCGCCAAGTAGTAACGCCGATTCGCTTTGTAAATCTCAATGTGCTCGCGCAGAGCTTCAACTCTGCGCGGCGGAATCTCTCGCGTAGGATCACTTGATGTTTGGCCGGCAATTTTAAACGATCCGGCCATGCCCCTTCTTTCCCATGCCGCGCGCTGCTTGGCGCAGATTGCGTCTGCCATTGGGTCAGGTGAGTCCATGTTGTTCCTCCTCGATCCGCACATTAAACCAGCTAATCTGACTTCTCCAACTCTTTCTCATAGAATCCATCTAACACAAGTGCGTGTACAATTTGAGAAAAAGTCTCCCACGGTATCATGACACCAACACAGCCATCGTCCCCTACATGCACGTTTGACAGCCAGACGCCAAGTCCAGCCTCCAGCTTTTTGAAACTAATCGTCGGTTCATCCATGCTCTTTCCTCCGCGCCCGCACCCCTCCTCCGGTCGTTGTTACACTAAAACCTCGCCTCGCCATGTCTTGCCCCGCCGGGCCGAGCCCCGCCATGCCAGGCCTTGCCGCGCCACGCCGGGCCAGGCCGCGCCGGGCCTTGCCCTGCCGAGCCTTGCCCGGCCAGGCCTAGCCGTGCCGAGCCGCGCCATGCCCGGACCGGCCATGCCGTGCCGCGCCATGCCCAATCCAGCCCAGCCTCGCCACAATGCAATCCCACACAACTTGTCTTGCCAATTACAGCCCCTCCGCAACTAAGTCATCAATCGAAGAGGCTACAATTACATCCCAGCCTTCGTCCCGGCTCTGCCAAATCCAGAGCTCTTGTGTTCGACGCAGCTTGCCGCCCGGCCGCTTCACTTCGATGTACACACAGTCGCATCCGGTCGCCTGCCATTCGCGCCGGCGAACTGCGATGTAATCCGGCGTTCCGGCATCCTCGCGCTTCGCCTTAGCCTTCGGGCCGCTGATGTCCGCCTCCAGCCGGTGGACGCGCCAGCCTCGATAGCGGAGATAGTCACAGATCTGCTGCGCGATCTGATTCTCGGTAGGAACCGGCTTGCAAGTAGCCCCGCTTCTCCGCATGTTCGCGTGACGTGAACCATCTACCGATGAAATCGCCTTGTGCTTCATGCCGCATTCTCCTCACTGTCGGCAGTAAGATCGTCAAACCTAGTGCAAGCGTGGTTGAATGCCAACCGGATCTTGCCCGTCGGCCCGTTGCGCTGCTTGGCTATAATCAGCTCCGCAATGCCGCGCAACGCAGGGTCGTTCTGCTTGTAGACCTCCTCGCGGAAGATAAACGCAACAACGTCCGCGTCTTGCTCAATCGAACCGCTCTCTCGCAGGTCACTGAGCAGCGGGCGGCGGTCAACGCGCAGCTCCGGAGCGCGGCTCAATTGGGAAAGCGCGAGAACGGGCACACACAGATCGCGCGCCAGTATCTTGAGCCCGCGAGATATCTCACTTACAGCTTGCACGCGATTATCTACCTTCTCTCGCGTGGTCATCAGCTGGAGATAGTCGACAACCACAATGCCGACCGGACATTGGGCTTGCGTCCGCCGCAGCGAAACGCGCATGTCGGCCAAGCTCGCGCTTGCTGTATCGTCAATGCATATGGGAAGTTCGACAAGTTTTGCGGCCGCGCGTTGCAGTTTCCGGCGCTCTTCGGCATCCAGGTATCCGCACCGATACCGGTGTGAGTCAACCCTCGCCGACGCACACACCAGACGCTCGATCAACGCCTCCTTTGACATCTCCAGCGAGAAAATAACGGCGGCTTTTTTGTATTTCTCCGCCACGTGGTGCGCGATGTTCAATGCCAGCGCCGTCTTGCCCATCGATGGCCGGCCCGCCAGTACGATCAGCTCGCCTTCGTGCAGTCCGCCGGTGAGCTCGTCGAACCGCTTGTAGCCGGTGCTGAGGCCGCGGCTCCGCGCCATCGGGTCGAGCAAGTAATTCAGCCCGCCTTCATGTCCGTCAATGATCTCAGCTATACTGGCCGGCCCGGAGCGGCTTCCATCAGATCCGATCTGAAGCAGCCGCGTAGAAAAGTCGACCAGTATCTCGGCGGAGTCTTTTTCACTGGACGCGCATGTTTGACTTAACTCATGGCTCAGGTAGATCAAGCGCCGCCGCAGCGCCTTTTCCTTGATCACCCGGATGTAGCTATCGATGTTCTCTATCTTCGGCAGCCCCTCGTCCAGTGAGACTAAGTAGCCGTAACCGTCGCACGCTTCGAGCTGATTGTTACGCTTCAACTCCTCAGCCACGGTGAGATGGTCGATCTTCTCCCCGCGGCTGTTCAGCTCGCCCATTCGCAAGAAGATTCGCCGGTGCTTTTCCAGGCTGAAATCCTCCGCTCGGAGGATCGCCGCCACCTGAGGGAACAGCGAATCGTCCAGCAGCACGGAGCCCAGCACGAAGCGCTCTGCATCGAGGTTTTGCGGCAGCTCATCCCGCTGGCTCACGCGTCACCTCCGGTAATCTCACGCTTGCGCTTTTCGTCCTCCCACGGTGGAATCCATTCGGCGTATGGATCTACGCCCTCGCTCGACGGCGGGTGAAGCCGCTCAAACTCCTCGGTGGAGATCATGGGGACTTCGCCCGAGTCCTCCCCGTCCGGCGGGGGATATTTCCAGCCTTGATCGAGGATGAATTGCGCCAGCGTGGGAGCCTTCGCGCCGTTTTTCCAGCGCCACTCCTCAGACCTGATCCAAGCGTCATGTCCGCGCCGGAATTCGTCCTGCATTTCGGCGGTCTCGATGCCGGGGATCTGGGACATGTACTGCTCGGCCAGCATCCGGTCGCGTTTCTTCGGATGTGCTCGGTAGCGTCCCTCGAAAAACTCGTCGAGAGGCGCTCCGTTGGAGCATGGGGGGGTAGGGGGGGCCTGTATTATATGATTATGATTATGATTAGCATTGCCGTGGCATTGCCGTGGCAATGCTGTAGCATTCACAGTCTGCAATGCCGCAGCAATGCCGTGGCATTGCCGTGGCATTGCCGTAGCATCGGCGTTTTGTTGATAAGTCTGGACTTGCGCGTTTTGATTGCCGGAATCGATTTTTGCCCAGCGAAGGGTAGCTTTGAACTTTGCTGAATTTCTGCGGTTTTCGATTTTCTCCAATTCCTCGAGCAATCTTTTATTTCCGAGCCGAATTAAAGAATTGTAACCTGAATCTACAGGCACGAAGCACTTGCCGACCGCCCTCCACAGCCGCCTCACGGTGCGGACTGGACGGCCCATGACCCTGGCGAGTTCCACGAGGTTCCCCGGGATGCTGCCATTGATCCAGCAATGGTTCAGGCACCGGACGTAGAAGCCAACCTCTTCGTCGGTCATGCCCTTGACGTTTTCGTCAGTTTCGAAGTCTCCTGGATACATCGGATACCACGGGTTTCTTTTTCCAGACATGCCTATCCTCCCCGTTTTGACATCTTATCACCACCTAGTAACCTTTAAGTAGACGTAGTAGTACTCAATAATGGCCCCTTCCGGCAATTCAGTAGCGCCCTCCGGAAGCCTTGGTCCTCGATATTGGCAGACTACCAGTGTGCTTTCTGCGCCATCAAGGCGAAGCGTAGACCGATTGACGGGGAGGTTTAAGCCTAGATCGTTGCTCGCACGGACAGCGATAGCTTCATGTCCCAAGTAGGAAATGGCCTCTATGTAAGGTGGCTTTATGAGCTTCCGCGCCTCATGCGTAGGCAGCTTCGAGATGCATGCCTCGACGACCTCGCCGTCGTTAATGTCCGGCAACATGTTTAGGGAGAACGCGTTGACGATGTACGCTTTGCGAGTCATTTTGTCTCTCCTTTCCTTTCGAGCATTCCATTCATGGCTTTTGCTCCATAAGCCGCAACCAGATCTGTTCCGGTGTCTTGCCGAGGTAAACAGCATCAGCGCCGTGGCCCATTGTGGCGCAGAATGGATCAAGGATCAGCCACAGGTTTAGCCCGCGACCATCTTGAATGGAGTATTCCAGCCAGATGCCACGCTCGCCGGTCCAGTATACCGACGCCATCGCAAAACACCCGCGCTTTGCTGCGTATCGACGGAGTCGTCGTTCGAACAAGCTAAGTTGCGCAAGCAGGGCCCGCGCCTCCCTAGCGCCGACCTCAACAGCCAAATGCCCGACCGCCTTGCGCACGCCAGAAAGATCACGCACGCTCCGGCAGCGTGCTCCGCCGACTAAGTCGATGAGTTCTCCTGGGCTGGCTCGCATTCAACCAACCCTTCCGTCTGCGCCGTTCTCTGCCCCAAACAATTTCAAGGCCTCGGCGGCCCCAATTAACTTTCCGCGCTTTTCCACGGCAGAAGCGATGAGTTTCTGTGATTTCGGCTTGAGGCAGAGCCGCAATGCGCCGAGTGAGGAGAGCAGCACGTTGAATTCCGTGCGCTCGTCCGGCTTCAGCTCAGCTGCCCTTTCCGGCACAATCGTGGCCATTTTGCGCAGCGTCCAATGCACCTTGCGCTTGACCCTGGCCTGCTCCTGGAGCCCGTGACTGACGGTCTCGCGCGGGCCGAGATACTTCACGCCGATGTTGTCCTCGCAGACCGTGACCATCTCGTCGACGAGCAGAGCCTTGCGCCGCGCCGTGCGGAGGTATCCGCGGCCCCGGTGGCTCTGAGGGTCGACGCCCATTGCCTCGTGCAACTCGCCGTATGTAACGACCGCACCATAGCCGCGGTCTTTGAGCGTCCGGATGAGTTTGTAGGCCGCGAGCGCCTCAAGGGAGATCTGCGCCACCGAGCCGGCCTTGTCACTGTTGGCGATGCTTTCGCCGTTCGCGTTGTTCATAGAATGCTCATTGTTCATTGTGAGTTCCTTTCGTTGTTACACTAAAACCTCGCCTCGCCATGTCTTGCCCCGCCGGGCCGAGCCCCGCCGTGCCGAGCCTTGCCATGCCACGCCGAGCCGGGCCGCAGGAATCCATGATTGCTGTGTCCTCGCCTCGACTTGCCGAGCCGTGCCAAGCCCGGCCATGCCCGGACCGGCCATGCCGTGCCACGCCTCAGGAAGCTCGTCACTGCCACTTCAGGCCGACAACCTCGAAGCGGCCGTAAAACCCATTGTTGCGCGGGCGGAAGCGCCCGATGCCGATGAATTTGCCGGCCTCCTCCAAATGCTCCAGGAACACATCCTCCGTGATCAGGTTGTCCAAAATGTGAAACGTCACCTCGCCCTCCCACTGCCGGATGAGCGGGAAGCACTTCATAACGCGCTTCCCGGAGCCGCGGACGCCATCGGATGGCACGTGCAGCCATTCGCCCTCGACCTCCTCTTTGCGAAGGGGCAGAATCAGGGGCTCGAGCACCAAAACACCGGCCTCAAAGTGCTTCGTGTATGTAGACTTACCTTTCCCGGGTATCTGCTTGCCCAAGAACTTCGCCGCTTCGGCGAGGCAATTTTTGAATGCCATCGGCGGGATGAAGATCCGGCCATCGTCCGTCACATGGCATCTCTCGCGCCATGTGCGCCGCTCGTGGTCGTCGGCAGTCTCCTTCGGGTCGCGCGGAATCGCATGATATCGACTCTGCGAATATGGACTTACTGATTTTAGTCTTGCACTTGCGATATGCATTTTCAGCTCCTTGACTTACCTTGTTGATGTGCGCACGCCGAAGCGTGCGAAAAACCTCGCCATGCCTCGTCGCGCCTCGCCGGGCCGGGTCCCGCCTCGCCCAGCCGCGCCAAGCCAGGGCGCGCCGCGGAAACACATTAGTGCGGTATCCTCGCCTTGCCTAGCCCGGCCACGCCCCGCCGCGCCCCGCCGCGCCGTGCCATGCCAGGCCATATCCAGCCACGCCAAGCCAAGCCGCGCAAAGCTTGATCTAGCCTCAATCCCTCCCGACCATCCCACACGACTCCAGCGCCCCTCTCGCCTCCTCCAACGCCTCAGCCAAAAGGCGCGCCTCGTGTGATTCGCGCAGCGCCTGACATGCGGCTTCCCAGCCGCGCTGATAGTCCTCGGATGGGAACGGAGCGGACGGAATAAATCCATGCTGCATCCGGCTGAGCAAGAGGCCAGCATTCAAGACGATGTGCTCAGTATCGTCTATCGGATCGCCGGACGCGATTATGCGCACGACGTACTCCGGCGCCGGTCCGTCCGCCACCTTAGCGTAACGCGCCTCTCGCATCAGATCCATCCAGCCTTGTTCGAAGTGCCAAGTGCCAGAAGGCGCCTTGATGCCGCGCCGACACAGCTCCCGCGCAGCAGCCACAGCCGCCATGAGCCGGATGAGGCACAAGTGGCGGCGCAGCTTTCGCGCATCGTCTGCGATGATCGCGGTGGCTTCGGCCTCTCCGCGTTGTCTGATCAGATCAGCGTAGTAATCCATGTCGTTCACCTCATTTAGTCTGAAAGCAATCCTGACACTGTCACGCCGTGCTCATCAAATCATTCCTTTTAGCGCGGCTACAGCCGCAGCCAATGATGCGATTGTCGCCGCAAGCGAGAGCGCCAGTATCCGGCGCAGAAGCTCAATCCGCGCAAGTAAGCGGCATTCTCGCGCGTAGGATTCGCGCAAGGCCGCTTCGAAGTCGATCAACCGAGAGCGGTGAACCCATTCCGCATCAACCGGCGGCGGCGGATCGTATTTGGCGCGCGGCTCGTCGTCAACTCGCACTCCGAGCCGCCGAAGGAATTCCACGTCTCGCCTAGTCAGTTCGCGTTGCATTTCCGATCACTCTGGACTCGTCTCACGATCTCGTCCAGCTCCTTCTGTGTCAGGGGGCGCAGCCTGGGCCGGAATGGCCTCATGGTGCTCGCCCGCCGCGCGATAAGATCCAAAAGGCGAATAAGTATCATTCGTGTTCGTTTCATATCTACTTAGCCCCACGCAGTCGTTGGATGGTAGATAAAAGCTCACTCCTGTTATGCAGCCACCTGCTTGCAAACTCCGCGTCCCTCTTGGCGAGTTCGGTTGGATTAGGAAGCGTGCTCAAGGTTCCTAACACCCAGGCAGCCATGTCGTATCTGTGCGCCGCCTTTTTCTCGCACCATTCGGCGGCAACTTGCAGCATGGTTCGTAGCGGGTCTCCGCCCTTGTGACTTTCCAGAAGCTCCGGAAGCCACACCCGGAGCGCCGTGCCCGGAGAAATAAAGCGACCATCGGGGTCTCTAGTAATTCGCATTGCATTCCTTCTCTTTTTCGCGCATCTGCTGAATGTCGTCCGCGCCTTTCTCGTAGCTGCGCGCAGCAGCCAGGGCTTGCTCGATCCAGCGGTCCGAAATCGGGCGGCCGAGTAGCACGTCCGTTCGCACTGCGTGAAGTACATCCAGTAAAACCCCGATTACGGCGAACATGTCCCGCTCCTCAGGCGGAAAGCACCTGGCGCACAGCCCCTCGCGCCACTCAAGGTCACTGCGGTCAACGCATAGATCCCTACCGCAGTGTTCGCACGTCGGATGCTCGTCGTAGCTGTCTTTCCAGCCACACCGGCAGTCCGGTGCGAACTGACTGTCGTCGTAGTAATCTCGCGCCTCGCCGCGCTCCTGCCTCGTGAGCATGTCACTCCTCCCTTGGTCCGCCGCCGGCCAGCTCCAGCGCCTCTGCCTCGCTGACTTCATTCCACGCGCTGTGATCCTCGTTGGGAGTCCACAGCTTTCCCTTGCACCGGAACACATGGGTGCGCGGATACTCGAACGCATCTGGCAGTTCGTGAACCTCCGGGAACTGCAACGCAGGCTGGGTTGCGCTCTTGGCGGCTTTCGCGGGCGGTTTCGGTTTGATGGAATCCAAGCTGATCGGCTTGGATGGAGCCTCGATCGCGGCCGGCTCCAGCATATCCACCGAAAAGTCCATCTCATCGTCCCGCTCAATCGCTTCGCGCGTCTCGGGCGAAAGTGGCAGCCATTTCGAATGACGCCTGAACACGGTCTTCTTCGCCATCTCGTCGAAATGATCGCGCCACGGTCCGCTCTGGGCGGCCCGGCTTTGTGATCGGATCTTTTCCACCTCGGCGATGGACATCACGCAGAAATCCTCGCCCCCATCACGCATCCGCACATATGAGTAGGCGCAGATAGGCCGCTTACTGGTGCGGTCGAGCTTCGGCGTGTGCCGCAAGTGGGCGTCCGTGCCATAGGAGAACGAAAAATCGTCCTCAGGGTACACCACATCCGCGTGGACGTAAGATATGTCTCCGCTGCGGTGTAGTAACTCCAGTATTCCCTTGTAGTCGAGGATCAACTGGATCTCGATCTTTCCGGTCTTAGTATTTTGGAATGGGATTAGGTGAGCCCGGCGTCCGTCCGGCTCGATGCCAAGGGACGCGAGATCCAACAGGGCCTTGAACAAGGACTCCTTGCTGCTCTTGAGGAGCTCCGGCTGCCGCGTGCACGCGCTGTAAGCCACGCGCACGAAACGGTCCGGCTTGACCGCGCTCGGTAGCGCCGCCGCTACCGCTTTCCTGAAATCATCGCTGCGCAAGAGATCCCTCACGGTCTTCTGCTGCGCCGGCGACGGTACTACTGCCTCACTGCTACTCATTGCTTCCTCCTGTCGATGTGGATTGAATAGAAACCGGTCTCCTGGCATATGGGCACTCGGACCAGTAACCACACCAGCGCTCCGAGCACCACCATGAATCAAGCGGCGCGGGAACAAAAACTCCACGGCGGATTGCCTCACTCGCCGCCGCAATGCGCTGAACCAGATGATCGAAATCCTGCGGAGAGCGGCTGCTTACGATTTGGACGAGCTTGGGCTCTTTGGTGTGGACGAGATAGTCGAGCGCCACCTCCTTCGGCAGCTCGCCATCCTCCTTCCATACGGCCATCGCGTACATGCTGAGCTGCACGCTGGTATGGGCGTCAGTAGGCTGCGGAGATTTCTTTGAGGTCTTGGTGTCGCGGATTGCCCGCGCGCCCTCCTGGATGTCGATGACACCAGAGAGCGTGAGATCAGCCCCTTCGACGTCGAGCTCCCATTTGCGCTGGACATGCGTCGGCTCTATCCGCGGCGCGGCTTTCTCGTGGTGTAAGCCGGCCAGCATCACGCTGGTGTCAATCGCCTCGGCCTTGGCCTGGAGCTTGCTCCAAGCGGCTTCCTGATCGGGCTCAAGCCGCACGTCGTCCGTCCAGTTGTGGTCCACGGCATCCCGCGCGATGTCGAGCACGGCGTCCTTGGGAAGCAGTGTCCCCTTTGCGATCTTCTCGGCGAGGTTCTTTGTCACCGCCTCGTCGACGCTCTTTCCGACGATCAGCGCCCATCCGGGCGGCTTTACGATTCCCCTGATGTAGCGGAATTCATACTGCACCCCGCACCGGAAGAGCATCTGAAGAGAGGTGGCTGAGAGCCTCATTTCCGCTCCATAAAAGGCGGGCGCACCCGCCCGTGGCTGGCGGATGGGTGCGCCCATTGGGGAGGAGAAGGAAGGATGGCCAGGCCAACACCGCGTCCGGTCCCTGCGTCTGGCTTTGGTCCGGCAAAAATCACTGGGTCCAGCATATTGCAGGACTGCCGGTCTGTCAAATGGCCAAAATCCACCCGATTTCGCAAGTGATTGAAAACAAAGGAAATAAAGTTCAAAAAAAATATTGACACGGAGGTGAGGTGGTGATAGTATGAAGGCATGAAGAAGAAAAAAATGACTGATATCTACCGAGGAATAGTGAACGTTGGCGGGGACATTTCCACCGCCAACTTGATCATGCTGTGGCACGCCCGGCCCGCCAAAAAGCTGCGCGGCATGCTGCGGCTGGTCGAGGCGGGGCACACTGTCACCACCGCAGTAGATGTACTGCTGATCGACGGCAAGCGAGCGCCGTGGGCGGCGCTCGAAGAGGCGGCGCGAGCCAGAAAGCCCGC
>Ga0308414_1000123_pt1 | contig 45778 bp, 32 predicted proteins | sample HotsprSampleOS50_FD_205667 | JGI IMG/M metagenome (GOLD analysis project Ga0308414, IMG submission 205667) | Hot spring phototrophic mat microbial communities from Octopus Spring, Yellowstone National Park, Wyoming, United States - 20090730_OS50 ... | reverse complement strand
AAAATGAAATGCCAGAGTTATAGCGCACAAAGTTGCGAATCAGAAAGTCATCAGCAAGGCTAATGGCAGCGAAAATAAACCCAACGACAATGAGGGCGGTGAAAGCAAAATCAAGGTCAGCTTCGCTTTTGAAATAGTGCAGATAGACCCAAAAAAGTAGGAAGTAAAAAAAATCTCGCACATCGCCTAAAAGGTAAGTTGGCGTATTGCCGTTGAGGGCGCCATACACAGCCGATGCCAGATTGACAGCAACATAGAGGGCGAAAATTTGTTCAAGGAGCGTGGAGCGAAAAGGCTGTAATGCTCGCGGTGCGTTGAAGTAATCAAAAAGAGCTCTGCCAAAGAGCAGAAGCAGCACGGCATCTTGCAGAAAAAATCCGCCGCCGCTGATAGGTTTGCTGAAATGTTTTTCAGATACAGGAATTGCTGGGCTAATGAGAAAGAAGAGCAAGAGTAGCAACAGAAAAAGCGCACGAAAAGAAAGAACTTGAAAAAAACCGATGGCGACAATAGCACCAGCAATCAAAAGTGGCAAAATGGTCTGGACATAAGCCACGGCGCCCAAAATCAGTATCAGTGCAAAGAGTGCCACATAGAGCAAAAGCTGACGGCGCAGAGTCAGCGTAGGCTGAACATCTTGCGGAGAAGTTGGAACCATGGCTCACGAGAAAATTTATCCAGCTCATGCTGAAGAATAACCAGTGACAGTGAAAGCAAGAGCCCGACAAAAAATCCGCCCAGAATGATGAGCAGGCGTTTGGGCTTGTCTTTCCATTCTGGCACATAGCCTCTATCGAGCACAAGCAGTGTCGGCGTGTCGCGTGCTTCTTGCAATTTGGCTTGCTCGTATTGTGGCACCAAAAACTCGACGATTTTTGTCTGTAGCATCACATCGCGATATAGACGAAGATACTCCATGCCAAGGTCAGGCATTTTGGCAAGTGGGATAATCAAGTCGGAAGAGAGTCCGCCAAGCTCAAACTTTTTGGCTTGACGCCGAAGTTCAGTGGCTTTGTCGCGTGCTTGCAAGACTTCGGGATGAAAATCACCGAGGCTTTTGCGCAGCACATTATACTCCACTTCGCTTTGAACGGCTAAGGCTTCAATTTGTGCGGAGGCTTCTAAGCTGGCTTTGACTTGCTCGCGCACCTCACCCACACGGTAGGTTTTCTGAAAAGCATTGAGCCGTTCTTCAGCGGCTTTAAGTTCAGCTTGTGCTTCAGCATATCGCCGTTCAATAAACTTGCGTTGATAGCGTGCGTTTTCAGTGGCAAGTTCACGATTGATCGAATCAATGAGCGCAATGACGTAATTGACCATTTCTGCCGCCTTCACCGAATCGCCTTTGAAGTAGGCGGTGATGGTAACGGTATGATTGCGGTTGTTTTTAAAGATGAGGTTTTTGTCCAATTCTTCGAGAGTTTTTTTCAGGGGCTCTTTTGTAGAGGGAGAGTCGAATTCATACTGCTTGATGAGGTCAAATTTTTCGATAACGGCAAGGCGCAAGCGGCGGCTATCGAAGATAGCTTCGTAACGGTCAATGTCGTCGGCGGTCTTGCTTTTGCCAAACACACTCTCAGCGGCACTGCCAAGGTTACTACCAAATCCAGTTGCGCCGCCCAACAGTCGAGTAAGACCCACCAAATCACTTTGAGGAGGCACTAAGATGGTCGCAGAAGACTTGTACCACTCTGGCAAAAGAAAGCTCACTACGGTTGCAACCAGTGTGGCAAAAAGTGTTCCGATGACGATAAACTTGCGCCACGGATAAATCACATTCAGATATTCCATGAATCGGGAAGGGGCGTAGCCATTGTCTGCCCGCTCATGCTCCGTGAGCGCAAATGAGCCTACTGCTCCAGATGTTGTGCTGGTTGAGGGCTTAGCTGAACTGGGTTGCGGCTCTGTCATGCGTTTGTAGTTAAAAGTTTAGCCTCTTGGTCTGCATCAGAATTCAAAGCCAATGTGCGTTGCATGGCATGTTCACGGTTGCCGAAAAACTTGAAAAATCAGCAGAGCAAGCGTCGCCAGCGTGGAGATAATGCTTACCACGGGCGTAATTTCAGCCATTTGTTGCGCAAATGTCTTTTGAAATTTTTTGGGCACAAAAATCCAATCTCCTGATTCCACAGCGGTCTCGTGTGGAAATTTCCACTCATAACTTCCCGCTTTAAGGATGCGAATATCGCCAGTGGATTCGTTGGTTTCGCCACCGGCTAAAGCAATATACTCTTTGCAGGTTCGTCCGGGAACATACTGGATGTAGCCGGGATTGGCAACTTGTCCAAACACATAGACGGTGCCCGCATCGCGTGGCACAATAATCAGGTCGCCATCTTCGAGCACAATATCACGGTTTTGGTTATTAAAAATGGCGCGAAAATCTGCTGAGACATAGTTGCGGCGCGTGCCAAACTCGAGATTGAAGTTAGCGATTTCTTCGGCATCAAGGTCGCCGGTGCGAATGAGCTGCTGGCGAATAAAGTCAAGGTCTGGAGGCACGCTGGCAGGGAGGGGTACACCTTCATCGGACTTAGGGCGCCGGAAAATGCGTGCGGCGGAAAGTTGAGCCTCAGGCGTAAAGCCGCCTGCCATCGCAATGACGTCTTTGAGCGTTGTCTTCTGCGACTCAATGGCAAAGAATCCGGGATAGACCACCGCACCACGCACACTGACATTACCAATTCGAGAAAAAGATTTCAAGCGCACTTGCACGCGGTCGTGGGGCAGGAGCGGCACATCGGGGGCTTTGCCTGCCAAGATGTCTGCCAGATTGCAAGTCAGTCGCTCGAATTGTCCATTCTGCAGGCGCGTGATTTGTACATGCTCCAAGTCGGCATGTTTGGTAGCACCTAAAGCAATTTTATAGAGCGTCGAAAGGCTATCGTAGCGCGAGTATTCGTAGAGGGCGGGCAATTGCACGGCGCCATCAATGCCAACCAAATCCATGTTCTCGGGCTGTAGGTTAGGCACTTCAATCACATCGCCTTCGCGTAGGCGCGGATTAAAGCGTCGGTCGCCAGTCATGAAGTAGCGAATGAGGTCCACTGGCTCGGTGGTGCCATCGCGGTGGCGCAGGGTAATGTTGCGTAGCGAGGCTTTCAGCGGGGTTGGCGTTTCGGGGTAGAGTCGGCGAGCCGTCAGTTGAGCCGCATCAGGTGGCGGCGGACCTTGTGCATTAGCCAAATAGAAAACCTTATCGACACGGTCTAAAGCCGTAGCCACTTGCTGTCCGCGCTGTGAGACTGCCCCAGAGACCATCACAAAAAACGAACGAGGTTGGTAGAGCGATAGCCCAAGACTTGACATCTTATACTGACGCATGGCGGCTTGCTCCAGCTCTCTTTTAAGCTCGGTAAGGGACTTACCTTTTGCCTCAAAAATTCCAATGGTTCTAAGCGAAAGCATGCCTTCGGGCGAAATCATGCTGCGAAGGGTAATCGGCACGCTGCCAAAGATATTGACTTCAAGCACGTCGCCAGCACTCAAAACATACTCGTCAGGATTGATGGCTTCCTCCAGCGGCAAACTTTGAAACGATTCAGGTGCAAGGCTAAGTGCATTCAAACGCTCAAGTGAACTTTGTCCTTGAGTGCCAAATGCCGAAAAGTAATTGCGCATGAGAGAGCTGCGTCGCTCATCTGCACTTGGTGTTGAAGGCGTTTGGCTATATGCAATGGCAACGCAGGAGAATACGAAAACCAAAAAGAAACAGCGATTCATCAAAAGATGTGCTAAGATGTGCTCGTTTTTAGGAACGCATAAAATAGAAAAGCATCCAGATTTTTTTAGGGAAAAAATAATCCTATCTAAAGAGATGAAACGGAGAGCATGAGTCTCATGAGCGTGCCTTCAACTCTGGGCTCTAATATGCGGCATAGGTGCCATTAGGCTTTAGCGAAAGCAGAACTTGCAATGCGCTTAGTTTTTTCATATATTTTGCCCTTTTTTGAAGAAAAGGCTCGCACACCTAAGGACAGCTTTACCAACGCGGTGCAACATATATGAGCAAAAACTGGCAAACACAGAGCCTCCAAATACACATGAGTCAGTGAGAGATTCTCCTCTATCAGAAGTTCACTAAGAAGGGTGCACATTAAAACCATTATCATCGAGAATGAGACTCTCTGAATTTCGTTACGCTCTTACAAAAAGCGCAATTGCCACTGTACCAAAAGAGCCGCGCGATAAATGCAAACTCATGGTGCTGGACCGGCGCAAAAAGACCATCACTGACGCAAAATTTACTGACATCGTGGACTACTTGCAGAAAGGCGATGTGCTGGTTGTCAATGATACCAAGGTCTTCCCAGCCAAGTTGTATGGTCACAAAGAAAAAACATCTGCAAAAATTGAGGTCTTTCTGCTGCGTGAGCTCAATAAGCAGGCTGGGCTGTGGGATGTGTTAGTGGAACCCGCACGGAAAGTGCGTGTGGGGAATAAAATTTATTTCCCAGAAGACCTTGTGGCTGAAGTGGTCGATAACACCACCTCACGCGGGCGAACCATTCGCTTCCTTAATCCAGAAGTGGACATCTTTCAAGTCGTGGAGCGCATCGGTCATATGCCAATTCCGCCATATATCAAGCGCGAGCCTGATGAAAAAGATAAGCAGCGCTATCAAACCGTCTATGCGCGCGTCCCTGGCGCCGTGGCAGCACCCGCATCGGGCTTGCACTTTACCATAGAATTGCTCAACAAAATTAAACGCAAAGGGGTAGAGATTCTTTCACTAACGCTGCACCCGGGCTTGAGCTCCTTCCGCCCGGTCGAAGTCGAAGATATTTCCAAGCATAAAATGGAGTCCGAATACTATAATCTGCCTTATTCTACGGCACAGCGCATTAACGAAGTGAAAACCGAGCGGTCTGGACGCATTGTAGCAGTAGGCACAACGGTCTTGCGTGTCATAGAAGCCAATGCTACCGTCGAAGGGCGAATCAAGTTCGGTGAGGGTTGGACCGATAAGTTCATCTATCCGCCCTACGACTTCAAGGTGGTCGATATGCTCATCACGAATTTTCAGCAGCCTGAAACCACGTTGCTCATGGCAGTCAGTGCGTTTGCAGGGCACGACTTTCTGATGAAGGCCTACAAACAAGCCTTAAAAACAGGTTACAAGTTTCTGGCGTATGGTGATGCCATGCTGATTTACTGAGGGGAACCTACTCAACCTTCTATGGGGAAGCCATGCGCGGATATGCCATCATTGCCGCAGGTGGATTGAGCAAACGCATGAAGCTCAAGTCAGGTGAGAGTAAGCAGTATCTTCGGCTGGGACGATACCCGGTGATTTACTATACCTTAAAAGCTTTTGAAGAGGCAAAGACCATTCAACGTGTGGTAATTGCCGCAAGGTCAGAGGACATCAAACGGCTTCGTAAGCTGGTGGCGCGCCATGGGTTCTCAAAAGTGTGGACGGTGCTGGAGGGCGGCAAAGAACGGCAAGATTCCATTTACAATGCCATAGAATGGCTGGCTGCACAAACAGATAGAGTCAGTCAGAACAAGCAAACAAAGACCGTCATGCTCATCCATGATGGCGCCAGACCCTTGATTCAACCAAATGAAATCGACGGGATTGCAAAATTAGCTTTGACATTCGGGGCGGCTGTGCCAGCAACCAAATTGAAAGATAGCATCAAACGAATTGATACCGTGCACCAATGCTTTGCTGAAACACTCGACCGTGAGGCACTCATGCAAGTGCAAACGCCACAAGGCTTCTGGGCTGAACGCATTATTGCCGCACACCGACAAGCCAAACAAAATGGATTCTATGCAACCGATGATGCCGCTTTAATCGAGAAGTTTTTTCCTGAACAGTGCATCAAAATTTTTGAGACTGGCTATCATAATCTCAAGATTACAACGCCAGAAGATCTCGACCTTGCAAAAGCAATGCTCAAACGTCTTTTCTCTCATAGACGCAATAATGGAAAGAATCTCGGCAAGACTCATTGAGAAATGCGACCGCAGCGAAATGCGCGAGAAACTGCAAAATTTGTATATGCAGTTCGAAACAGAGTTTGAGACGCTCAATGCGCGCTCGCGCCCACGCAAAGAACGCATTAAAAACGTGGTCATCGCTGGGCTTGGCGGTTCTGCCATCGGTGGCGACTTATTGCGCACCTACCTCAGCGATGAATGCCCAGTGCCCGTGCTGGTCAATCGCAATTACACCCTGCCTGAATTTGTGGACGATACCACACTCGTGCTGATTTCATCCTATTCGGGCAACACCGAAGAGACACTCTCGGCTTACCAAAATGCCATTCAGAAAAAGGCAAAAATCTGCTGCGTAACCTCTGGCGGCGAAGTGATGAACATCGCAAAGTCGTTTGGGCATTATACACTCAAAGTGCCAGAAGGATTTCCGCCGCGCACCGCCGTAGGCTTCATGTTTTCTGCCATGCTGCGCATCTTCACAGAATTTGGATTCACCACCGACAAAAGCGACGCCATCAAAGAAACTAGTGCATATCTGAAAGAAACTTCGGCACGCTATGCCGATTTCAAAGATGAAAACAATTTGGCACTTGAATTGGCACGCAAGTCAATCGGCAAAATGCCCATCATCTACACCAGCGACGACTTCACCAGCGCGGTAGGCACACGCTGGAAAGGACAAATCTGCGAAAATGCTAAGACCTTAGCCTATTCCAACATCTTGCCCGAACTCAATCACAATGAATTGGTAGGATGGAAACTCAATGAAAATTTGCTCAAGCGTCTGCACGTGATTTTCCTGCATGACCGAGACGACCACCCACGCACCGCCCTGCGAATGAAGGTAACTAACCTCGTCATCAAAAAGTATGCAAAGAACATCTCTCATGTAGAAAGCGAAGGCAATTCGCTGCTGACACGCATCTTCTCACTTGTCTTGCTGGGCGATTGGACAAGCTACTACCTTGCGCTGATGAGCAACATTGACCCAACACCCGTCAAAGTCATTGACCAAATCAAGCAAGAATTGGCAAACTTTAAGTAAAAAAGAGCTAACTTGCATAGACTTGCTCTAAGCGCAGTGCTCAAAAGACAAGGGACAACAGAGGAACACTAAATCAATCCAAAAGCTATGGCAACAGTTCAAATTGGGCATCGCAAAGTCGGTGATGGCGAGCCCGTATTCGTGATAGCTGAAATTGGCATTAATCACAATGGCTCAGTTCAGTTAGCCAAAAAACTCATTGATGGGGCAATTTTAGCTGGTTGCGACGCCGTCAAGTTTCAAAAGCGCACACCCGAACTGTGCGTGCCCAAAGACCAATGGCATCTTGAGCGCGATACGCCATGGGGACGCCTGACCTACATTGAATACCGCCATAAGGTAGAATTTAGCAAAGAAGAATACACTGAAATTGACCGCCATTGCAAAGAGCGTGGCATTATGTGGTTTGCCTCATGCTGGGATGAAGTCGCCGTCGACTTTATTGAGCAGTTCGACCCACCATGCTACAAAATTGCCTCCGCATCACTGACCGATGCTGACCTGCTGCGCAAAGTGCGCCAGACAGGCAAACCCATCATTCTCTCCACAGGCATGTCGACCATGGAAGAAATCGAAGCCGCCGTAGAACTCTTAGGCACAGACAATTTGCTGATTGCACACGCTACATCCACATATCCCTGTCCACCCGAGGAACTAAACTTGCGCGTGATTCACACGCTGAAAGCAAAGTATCCGATGTGCCCGATTGGCTACTCTGGACACGAAACTGGTCTGGCACCAACTTGGGCAGCTGTGGCATTAGGCGCAACATTTGTCGAGCGCCATATCACTCTGGACCGCGCCATGTGGGGCACAGACCAAGCGGCTTCAGTTGAAATTCAAGGCATGATGCGGCTTGTCTCCAATATCCGCGATATTGAAAAATCACTTGGCGATGGCGTCAAGCGTGTCTATGAAAGCGAGCTGGCACCGCGCAAGAAATTGCGCCGCGTGCAAACCCTAACTGTTAAATCTGGGCTCTCCGCTTGAAATAGCAGCACATATACACGATACTTGCGTCGGTCATGAAGAGGAAGCCTTTCCAGCTTCAGCTTTTTCTTCCTCAATAGATTTTTGGGTGGCGCGAAGCATATCGTGATAAATGCACTCTGGCATAGACTCAAACATGTTGTCAATCAAAATTGGCTTTGTGCTACTTGCCACAGGATGCATCATGGGATAGTCAGCGCAGAAGTGAGGGCGAAACTTGTAGATGCGGCATTTGTAGTCACTGCCTAAAAAAATGCAGGGTCCGTCAGGTGTCTGAAGCGCTGTTCCTACACCTTTGCCTGAAGGAAAGTAATCAGGGTCTTCATCTTCTTCGCTCCATAAAACTTTGCCATGAAGGTCAGCAAGCTCTGGGCTGGCAAGCACCAGACGCTCAATTTCTTGGGCTTCTTGAGCATCTACCCAAACGCCGTTCTTGCAGCAATTGGCTTTGCAAATGTGTAGGTTGGTCAGACAGCTGCGGTACATGAGGTGCTCCTTTGTGATTGATGATTGAAGAGTTGAGAAAAATTGTTGCAAATATGCAAAAGCTACACGCCCTATTCAAAATCATGGCAATGTGTGGCAAAAGTAAAGCGCAGAAGCATGGTGTGATTGCGTATCCAAACGAAAATGCCTAAGTTCCCACTTCAAGAAGAGCCACTCTCTTCGAGATGTATCAGAAATCAAAACCGATGTAGTTCTATGTTTCAGTTTTCTCGCCGCGACGCTGCCGCATTAGAGCGCCCGCAAAGCTATCCGACCAACACGGACCATACTCATTCGCCAGCACCAGAATGGGCAAAACAAGCTTGGCGCGATACCAGCACAAAAACTATTGTGCATATTCACATTGCCGCCGCATGTCCATTTTGCAACAACTACAACATCGCGACACATGTATGTGACCTCTACGGCGAGCCCATTCCACAGCATGAAGAGGCATCTAACCCGTGCAAAGGCAATACCTTTAACCGCAAGATTTACAACGGCAACCGCTTAGCACAACTGCGAGCATTGCGCGGAAAATAAATCACAAAGCCAAAGGCAGAGCCACAGAAGAAATGAAAGCATAACTTGCCGGTGAGCTCAGCGCAAGCGTGCATCAACAGCAGTCGAAGTCAAAGCAGACAAAAATCTACTCATGCTCATTGTAGATGGAGGCGGCACAGCTCTAAAAGTTTGGAAGCAGACCGACAAAGGCAAAATGCGTTTGGTAAAATGCGTAGCAGGCAACTTCAATGTGCAAATCGGTCAGCAGGCGCACATCCTAAAAACACTGACGCAAACAGCCAAACACTCGTCCGACCACACCATACTGATAGGGCTGGCAGGACTGTCAGATGAAACCGAAAGGCACGCCTTAGAAGAAAAACTGCGCACCAAAGCCACCTTCAAAAACAAAACCATTCACCTGATGAACGATTGGGAGTTGCAACTTGAATTGCACTTTCCCAATCAAGATGGCATGATTGCCGTCTTGGGCACAGGTTCGGTATTTGCCGCAAAAATTGATGGAAAACGGCTAAGGGTAGGCGGTTACGGACGATGGATAGGCGATTGTGGTAGTGGCATGGCAATCGGTCTTCGTGCGCTATGGCAATACTTGCGACTCTTAGATGGGTTCTTTGAAGATGAGCACTTTCGCAAAGCCATGCATCGCCAGTTCAAAGACCGTGAGGACACGCTGAGAAAAGTCTACCAAGAGCAGTTTCAAGTGCAAACGCTGGCGCCGCAGATAGTTGCACTCGCCGCAAAAGGCAACCCGACGGCACGGGCTATTCTTGAAACCGAGGCTCAATGCGTCGCAGATTTTGTGGGGCTATTGAAAAAAAAGACGGCACAAGCTCACTTGCCGCTCAAGCTCTGTGGTGGGTTAGTCGAAAAGCCCAACTACTACCGAACCTTGATTGAGCAAGCGATTGCGCAGCATACATGGTGAGCTGCAAAAACAAAGCGGCTCTACCTGTGGCAAAGCCGCTCCTCCAACATGCAAAATTTTAGTCTTTGGCAATATAGTTGATAAGGTCAACAACACGGTGAGAGTAGCCCCATTCGTTATCGTACCATCCAATGAGCTTGAAGAATCGGCTGTTGAGCTCAATGCCAGAACCTGCATCGAAAATGCAGGAGTGTGGGTCGTGGATAAAGTCAGTGGAAGCAACCTCATCTTCGGTGTAAGCCATAATACCTTTCAGGTAAGTTTCACTGGCATGCTTCATGGCGGCACAGATTTCCTTGTAGCTGGTTTCTTTGACCGTGCGCACGGTAAGATCGACCACGGAGACCGTAGGCGTAGGCACGCGGAAGCTCATGCCAGTAAGTTTGCCTTTAACTTCAGGAATGGCTAATCCGACGGCTTTGGCAGCACCTGTTGTAGACGGAATGATGTTGATAGCCGCCGAGCGCCCGCCTTTCCAATCTTTCTTGGAAGGACCATCGACGGTCTTTTGCGTGGCTGTGTAGGAATGAACCGTGGTCATTAAGCCTTCTTCCACGCCGAAGCCTTCTTTGAGCAAAACATGAACCATAGGTGCAAGACAGTTGGTGGTGCAACTGGCATTAGAGATAATCGAGTGCTTTGCGGCATCGTACTTTTCGTGATTGACGCCCATGACGATGGTAATGTCTTCACCTTTTGCTGGTGCCGAGATAATGACCTTTTTTGCCCCAGCAGTAATGTGCCCTCTGGCTTTTTCCGCATCCGTGAAAAGTCCCGTAGATTCAACGACGATATCTACACCCAAATCTTTCCATGGCATAGCCGCAGGACCTTCTTTGATGGCAAGGCACTTGATTTTATGACCATCAACGACCAATGTATCATCTTCGGCTAATGAAGGATTAGATTTTTCACTGTGAACAGTGCCTCTGTATCGCCCTTGCGTAGAATCATACTTCAAGAGGTAAGCCAAGTTATCAGCAGGGACAAGGTCATTGACAGCAACCACATCAATGTTTTTGCCCAAATGACCTTCTTCTGCCAGTGCACGAAACACCAGCCGACCGATGCGACCGAAGCCGTTGATGCCAACTTTGAGAGCCATAGTGTGTTACTCCTTTTCGGTAGGTTAGGATTGGAAAAAACTATAGGAAACGGCAAACATCTTAAGAATCTTAAGAAGGACTTGCTGTTTTGTAACCATAAGAAGATACAAATTTTTCTCTCAGACGAAGAGTGCGGCGGTAAGACCCTTTGTGCAAACATCTCTGAAACAAGGCATCGGCAAAACACCCTTGATTTGAAAGGAAAAGCAAGCTGTATGGCGTATATTGCCGCTTTTAACGAGAATCGGCTAAATGCTATGAGCACCTTACTTACGACCATATTTATCAATCGCAACTTAGGCTTGCTATGGTCGGGGCAGATTGTCGCTAAATTTGGAGAGTCACTTTTTCTGATGGCGCTACCCTTTTTGGCACTGGACCTTACAGGCAGCAGTATGGCGGCAGGGCTGGTACAAATGTCAAGCTACTTACCAATCCTCTTATTTGGGCTCTTTGCAGGAGCATATATTGACCGCACATCTCGCCGGACGGTGATGCTAATTTCAGACTTGATGCGCGGTGCGTTGGTCTTGCTGATTCCTGCCTTAGCGGCGTTTAATCAACTCAGTGCGCTGTGGCTGGGGCTGATTGCCTTTGCAATTTCAGGGTTTAGTGCCTTCTTTGTGCCAGCACGCAATGCCATGATTCCTGAACTGGTAACGGGGACAACCTACGAGCGAGAAGTGGCGCTGCTCAAAGCCAATTCGCTGGTGCAGACGTCCGAGCAGATTGCATTTCTGGTAGCGCCTTTGGCTGTAGGGGTGCTGGCAAGCCTGATGCAACCAGTTCATCTCTTTGGCATTACATCCGTCACATTTTTCATCTCTTACGCGTTTATCTGGGCAATTCGCACGCTATCGCCGCCAAATGCAGGACGCGCGAACTTCGAAAAAATTCTTGCCGATACAAAAAATAGTCTCATGCGACTTAGCCACAATGTGGCACTGCGAAATATCCTGCTCATTACCTCACTCAATAATTTGTTTCTAATGGGCGCTGCCGTTGTAGCAACGCCTGTGCTGATTAAAAATGTCTTGGGCAAAGGATTGGAAGTCTTTGCACTTATCGAACTGATTTTTGCGGTGATGATGCTGCTTGTGGGTTTCCTGATGAATGTTTTCGCAAAACAGGTGCGCGAGATTGGCTATGAAAAAGTATGGGCTTTTGGTTTAGTGATGGATGGCATTTCATATGCACCATACTATTTTTGTCGTTCGGTAGAGGAGCTTTGTATTTATGCTGCAATTCATGCCTCATTTATCATTTTGATTATTGTGCCACGCAGTGCCATGATTCAAGCACTTGCGCCCAGTGATGATTTGGGCAAGGTGTTCAGTTTCCTCAACGTGGCAGTGGCTGGAATGACCGCCCTCTCGTCAGCAGTAACAGGGTGGCTATGCCAGCAGGTGGGCGCGCCAGCAGTGTTTCTGGGCGTGAGTCTTCTGGCGGGACTAACGGGCGTGGTGGCATGGCAACTGGTGGTAAAACAGGCAGGTCAAGTCAGTGTTCAGCGGCAAGTCAATTGATACTGTAAAATGGCATCAGCTGTGTACAGGTCTATTAGTGTTCTTACCGACAAACGACTCTGGCTGGCAATACTTGTAGTCTGTAACATCCTCATCACTTGCACAAGCTTGAGAGCGCAACTTGTGCGCATTGACATAGACAGCGTAACATGGCAGAACCGCCGCTATGTCGTTGTGCCTTACAAAAAACCACTGCGCAAAAAAGTTGGCTTAATACTCTCTGGTGGCGGAGCAAGAGCGCTGTGCCATATTGGTGTGCTGAAAGCGTTTGAGGAAAAAGGCATTCCGATTGATGCTGTTGTAGGAACAAGCATGGGTGCTATCGTGGGTGGATTGTATGCAAGTGGATACAGCGCAAGCCAGTTATGGTCTCTGGCGCAGAACCTGAAGTGGGACGAACTGACCGCACTAAGTGAGAGCGAAGAACGGCGTAACCTCTTCTTAGAACAAAAGCGCCTGCGTGATAAAGCCGTGCTCACGTTGCAATTCAGCGGCTTAAAACTCATTATTCCAAAATCGCTTTCAGCCGCACAAAAGCTGACTGAAATACTCGATCTCCTGGTACTTAGCAGCATTTATCAACCACAAGGAGCTGATTTCAACACACTGGCGATTCCATTTCGTGCCGTTACCACAGATTTGGTATCTGGCAAACGTGTAGTCTTGGCGAGCGGCTCACTCTCGGAAGCTATGCGAGCCAGTTCGGCGGTGCCATTGCTTTTTGCACCGATTGAGCAACACGATATGCAGCTTGCCGATGGTGGCTTGTTAGCCAACATCCCCGTCGATGTCGGAGATTCGTTAGGAGCTGAATACAAAATTGCCGTCAAAGCCGTAAGCCCGCTCTACGAAAATCCGCAAGACATAGATGTACCTTGGAAAGCGGCTGACCAAGTGATTGGCATCATGATGCAAGAGCCCAATGAGCGACAGTTGCGCTTGGCAAATTGCACCATTGCCCCGAATCTGAATGGATTTAGCGCCACAAATTTTGAACGCATTGATGAACTCTTGCAAGAAGGATACCGCGCCGCACTGGAAGTTGCCGATGAAATCAAAAAGGAAATTCAACTTGCACAGACTAATGATTTGAACATACAGGGCTATTACAAAACCGTAGTAGGCATAGAGACATGTGCCCCATTTAGAGAAAAAATTGAGCAAATCATTGCACAAGCCACTGGCGCAAAGGCAGCGCTGGCAGAGTGTTTAGAGACCGATTTCTTCACCGATGCCTTTGCAGAAGCCGATACCTTAAACAAAACGATTGTCTTTCACCTCAAGCCAACGCCTAAGTTTTATGCCGTGAAAGTGTGCGGCGTATCGCCAGATGAAGCAGAAGCCATAAATGACATGTTGTATGGCGAAATCGGTCAGTTTTATACCAATCAGCACGGCACGGCACGCTTAGAAGCAATTGTCGCATTCTTACGTCAGCGTGGATACTGTCTGGCACGCTTGCGGCAGGTTCGGGTCTTTAGTGATACTCTGCACATAGAAATTGAAGAAGGCACACTCAAAAGTATTGAAATCCAGCAAAGCCGTGGGTGGGCACAACGCTTTGTCATAGAACGAGAATTGAGTGTGAGAGCTGGCGCGCCCTTGAAAGCTAATCAAATCAAATCGTCAATTTATAGCTTGTATAGCACGGGCATCTTTAATCGGGTCTCGATGTGGCTCGAGCATCTGGAAGATTCAAGCGCTTATCGTGCATCCACACTTAGAGTAAAATTAGATGAGCGCTTCTTTGAACTCTTGCGTGTTGGGCTGCGTGTAGATGATATTTATGCCGGGCAAATTTTTCTTGACTTTCGCAATGAAAACTTCTTGGGGACAGCCAGTGAAATCGGCGGATGGATGATGGTCGGGCAACGCAACTTTACGGCACAAACAGAATTTCGTGCACATCGCTTGTGGAATAGTTACATCACGTTCTTTGTCAGAGCATTTTTGGAACAACGCAACCTGTATCAATTTCAAACGCGTTTTACTGAGCCCGGTGTTGTGCCAGAGCGCAACATCATAGGTGAATACGGTCAGCGGTTCTGGGGTGTCTCTGTGGCACTGGGCTGGCAACTCTACCGCGATGGCAATGCCGTCATAGAATTTACACGCTGGCGTAATGAACTCATCCCACTCTCGATGGCACCAACACTCGAAGCAGTATGGCTAAGCACGCTGCGTGCCCGATTTACGATTGATACACGCAATTCGCCCATAGGAGCAACCCAAGGGGCATATACAAACATCTACTACGATTTTAGTCCCAGTTTTTTGGGAAGTCAAATAAGTTATTCTAAGCTATTTTTCTCACACGAAGAAAATACCTCATGGTTTGGCGGAAATCTGATTGGACGCTTGCGCCTAAGCGCAGGATTTGCCGATAACACCACACCCTTTGTGCAGCAATTTAGCTTAGGGGGAATCGGGTCGCAGTTTAGCACCATCTTCTATGGCTTACGGTTCGATGAATTTCGTGGTCGGCAGCTCATCGTTGCCGGGCTTGAAGCACAAGCCCCGTTGCCAATTCAGCTCGTAGTGCCGACATTTTTTAGCGTGCATTACAATGTGGGTAACATTTGGCTATTTGCAAGCGATGTCAAGCTACGCGATTTTCTGCATGGCATTGGCATCGAGCTCTCGCTCAGAACGCCAATTGGCTTAGCACGGCTTGCCACAGCCATGAGTTTCCGATTAGGCGAGTTTGAACGCACAACCTTCGTGCAGACTGTGCCGCCCGTATATTACTTTTCATTAGGCTATGAATTTTGAACAAACGCTTTCCATCACATTCAGCTCATGAAGGTTCGCTTGATTTCTCTAACTACGCCACTGCTCAAGATTGAGGGCAAAGACATGACACCAGAAGGCTTGATGGCTTACTGCGCACGCGTCTCAAGCCCCAATCAGGAAAACCCAGATTATGCCAAGCTCCTACGCTTCTGCATCCGAGAAAAACACTGGAGCATTTTTGAGATGGTCGACATGACTGTGGAAATCACGACAACACGCGCCATTGCCCCGCAGATTTTGCGCCATCGCAGTTTCTCGTTCCAAGAGTTCAGCCAACGTTATGCGAAAGCCGTAAGCTATGAAACATATGAGGCACGACGGCAAGATGCAAAGAACCGGCAAAACTCTTTAGATGATGTAGATGAAAGCACCAAAGCATGGTTTAAATCAGCACAAGAAGAAGTTGCGGCATTGGCATTTAAGCGCTATGAAGAAGCCTTAGAAAAAGGGATTGCCAAAGAATGCGCACGCGTGCTCCTGCCACTCAACACCGAAACTCGACTCTACATGAAAGGCTCGGTGCGAAGCTGGATTCATTACCTGCAAGTCCGCTGCGACCCTGCTACACAAAAAGAACACCGCGATATTGCAAATGCCATCCGTGAAATTTTTATCGAGCAATTTCCAACCGTAGCCGAAGCTCTGGAGTGGAAAAAACAAGAACCTGCAGTAGTGCCTCACTCGGCACAATAGCCAGATTGCTTTACGACCCTATCATGCCATAGATGAAACAGGCAAAGAAGAAAAGCGCAGACATGTTATTTTTGTAGAGAGATTCAACCTTAGAGCAAATGGCGCAGAAATTGGCAAGTTTTATCTCCAATACACTTCATCCAATCGTGCTACCAGTGCTCACTTACTGGGCTGTGTTGTTTTTAGGCTATGAAAACTTAGAAAACCGCTACCTATACCTGTTTGTTGCCTTTCTGATTTGCACCGTTACCCCAGCACTGGTCGTAATTTTCCTGCTCAAACGCGGCAAGGTAAATGACTACGATATTTCGCACCGAGAGCGGCGAACTGTGCCGTTCCTCATTGGCATTGTGGTGTATTTGATAGGCGCGCTGATTTTTGAAGCCTTGGGTGCGCCGCGCATTGCGTCCGCCTTCATGATTTGCTATGCACTCAACACCTTTTTCGTGATGCTCATTACATTTGTCTGGAAAATTAGCGTGCATGTAACTTCGCTGGGAGGACCAATTGCGGCACTATATGTGGTGTTTGGTAGCCCTATGCTACTCTTGCTGTTGCTGGTGCCGCCGCTCATGTGGTCAAGAGTAACGCTTAAGGCACATACGCCCATGCAAACCGTGGCTGGCGCCGCCTTAGGATTTTTCCTGACACTCATTGAGCTACGCTTGCTGATTTAGCATAACCCAACATAAAATTGCTTGAAAAACTTCATAACAGAATTGTGCTTTAGAGAGAAAGTGATATATTAGCCACCTACACAAGAGTGCTGTTCAAAGTAGCAAAAAAGGAGAGGTGGCCGAGTGGCTTAAGGCGTCGGTTTGCTAAACCGATGTAGTATCGTAAGGTACTACCGGGGGTTCGAATCCCCCCTTCTCCGCAAAAGAAGGAACGCAACAAGCAACATTGCAACGCTAAATGCACGCGCTGTTTTGCAACCCGCCCCGAAACTAAAAGCAAAGTATGCCAAAGAAATCTGCTACTGCAACCCGTGCTAAAAAACATGCAAAGTCCCTCACCGCACACAAGAATAGGAAGGCATCGAAAAAGAAATCAGGGAAAAGCACTCGCGCCAAAAGTCGTGCAAAAGCCCTTGCCGCTCGCACAAATGAAGCATCAAAGCAGGAATCTGCCCGCAAAGCAGCCGAGCCCGAACGCATCACAGCATCTTCCCTAAACGATGAGCAAAAATCAACACTGGCACTTGCACAAGAAGAAAAATTCGATGACACCTCTTTGGAGCTAAGCCAAGAAGGTGAAATAGAGCTACCCAGTGAAATTGATGAAACAAATGAAGAAGAAGCAGTAAGTGAAGAAATTGAGATTGAACTTCCAAAGGCGCTGGAACCAAAAGATGAAAAGCCATCTTCTCGTGAAGAAGATTACGCCCTCATTGATGTCATCCGTGAAGGCAATCGTTACCAACAGCAACAAGCCTTCAAGAAACTCCTAAGCAAATATCGCGGGCAAATCTATAATCTTATCCTCAAAATCGTCCACAACCCCAATGAAGTGGAAGATTTAGTGCAAGAGACTTTCTCCAAAGCCTTCAACTCTATTGCAAACTTTAACAAGGAATATGCCTTTTCAACGTGGCTGTATCGGATTGCAACCAATAGCAGCATTGACTACCTAAGAAAACGGCGATTGAAAACATTTTCTATTGACAATCCTATCAAGACAAAGGATGATGAATACACGGTTGAGATTCCAGACAGTAGTGATGAGCCTGAAAAAAATGTCATGCAACGCCAGCGCGATGCCTTGGTGCGTGAAGCCATTGAGCAACTGCCGCCAAAATATCGCACCGTGATTGAGATGCGCCACTTGCAAGAATTGACTTACGAAGAAATTGCTGAACAGCTCAAAATCCCTTTGGGAACAGTGAAAGCGCACATCTTCCGCGCCCGTGAAATGCTCTACAAGATGCTGCGCGATAAACTGCGCGTCTACTAAAACTCCAAATGCAATCAGATTTTAGCTACTTTGCCACAAAGGCAAAGCCGCCTATCAACAAAAATGCACCGACAGCCGCAAAAGAGAGCATCATGCTAAAAAATACCTTCAGCCCTAACGCCCGAAATAAGTCCAGCTGAGCGTAAGCAAAAAGAAAATGAAGGCGACGACGAAAACCCCATACCACTTACGATACTGCAAGGGAGAGCACGGATACGCGAGCGGTCGAATATATTGACGGATGTAGAGCATTGTGGCAAGAAATTGCACCATGTAAAGAGAGAGCTTCACAATGCTCCACATTGACCAACCGACGAAAAACTGAGTAAGTAAAAGTCCAGTGATGAAAACACCGAAGAAAGCCACATCGACGAGTTTAACTTCCAATCGGATGTAAGCACGCAGAAGTTCGGCATCGTGTGCGCCAGAAGTTGCATCAGTGAGTCGCGGTTGCAAGGTGCGAATCACTAATGCTGAAGCTGCCACTGCACCGAACCATAGTGCAAAGCAGGCGACATGTAAAAGCAAAAGTGAAGAGTATATCAAGCTTAACATGTTTTAAGGTTAGTTAGTGTTTTGTATTTTTGACGGCAAATCGCCAGTCGTTAAATCATACAGCAATGCCAGACACCTTTCAAACACTCCTCAAAAAGCTTCCGAGAGAAAAACTTCGCAGAGCAAAAGAATTAGGGTTCTCCGATTTGCAATTGGCGCATATTTTCGGAGTCTCGCAAACAGACATCCGTCACCTACGAGAACACTATGGCATAAAAGCTGTCTACAAAACTATTGACACGTGCGCAGCAGAATTCGATGCGCAAACGCCCTACTACTACTCCAGTTACGAAGAGGAAAACGAATCCAAGCCCACCAAGAAAAAGAAAATCGTCATTTTAGGCGGCGGACCCAATCGCATTGGTCAAGGCATTGAGTTTGACTACTGCTGTGTGCAAGCCGTCTTTGCACTCAAGGAAGCAGGCTACGAAACCATCATGATTAACTGCAATCCCGAAACGGTCTCAACAGATTATGACATTGCAGATAAACTCTACTTTGAGCCGCTCACCTTTGAAGACACGATGAATATCATTGAGCATGAAAAACCAGAAGGCATCATCGTCAGCTTCGGTGGTCAAACCCCCTTACGCTTATCGACGCAACTTGCAAACGCAGGCGTGAAAATCTTGGGAACTTCCTCGAAAGGAATTGATATTGCTGAAGACCGAGAAAAATTCGGCAAACTCTTAGATGAACTCAAAATCCCGCATCCAGCATATGGTGTGGCGACCACCTACGGGGAAGCAAAACTCATTACGGAACTCATAGGCTATCCCGTCTTAGTGCGCCCAAGCTATGTGCTCGGCGGAAGAGCCATGCAAATTATCTACAACGACGATACCTTGAAGCGCTATATCGACCAAGCTCTGCATGTATCGGATGAATATCCGCTCCTCATCGATAAATTTTTGGAACATGCTGTGGAATTTGATGTGGATGCCATAGCTGATGCGAAAGATTGTATCGTAGCAGGTATTTTGCAGCATATTGAAGCCGCAGGTGTGCATAGTGGCGATTCCACATCTGTGCTGCCGCCCATCAACACGCCGAAACACATTATCAAGACGATAAAAGAATACACACATAAGTTAGCCAAAGCTTTGAAGGTAATTGGGCTGATGAATGTACAGTTCGCCGTGCAGGGCGAAGGCAAAGATGCAAAGGTATTCGTGCTTGAAGTAAATCCGCGTGCAAGCCGCACAGTGCCCTTTGTGGCAAAAGCTACTGGCATACCCATCGTGAAAGTCGCATGCCTGCTCATGGTTGGTGAAAAGCTCTCCAAACTAAAAAAGAAGTTTGACCTCAAAGATTGTGATGAGCTCAATTTGCCCTACATCTGCATTAAGGAGCCAGTGTTTCCATTCTCAAAGTTCATTAAATCAGGTGTGTATCTTGGACCTGAAATGCGCTCCACAGGTGAAGTAATGAGTTTTGCCAAAACCTTTGGCGAGGCTTTTACAAAGTCAGCCTTAGCGGCAGGCAGCAAGCTCCCAACAAGCGGCACCGTGTTTGTGAGTGTCAATGATGCACATAAAACCACACACACCGCTGAAATCGTGCGACGATACTATAATCTCGGCTTCGACCTTGTAGCCACAAGCGGCACAGCAGAGTTTCTGCGCAATCACAACTTAGAGTGCAAAACCGTCTTCAAAGTCGGTGAAGGCAAGCCTAACATCTTTGATATTATTCGCTTAGGCAGAGTGCAGTTTGTCATCAATACCCCACTCGGTGAAAAAGCACGCTACGATGAAGAAGCCATTGGCACCGCCTCCATTCTCTCAGGCGTTCCATATGCCACAACCATTGAGACCGCCGAAGCCGCCGTGGCTGGCATAGAACAATTGCGTAAAGAAAAGTTTGGTGTCAAAAGCCTGCAAGAATACTTGGGTTACAAGAAAACACGCAAGAAAAGTAAGCGCTGAAGAAAGCCTCTCTAAGCAAACCGTGTTGCCAAAGATTCATTACAAAGGTAGAAGCGTCACGGCAAGGAAAAGTTTGGGTCAAAACTTTCTGGTCGATGAAAATATCGTGCGCAAAATTGTTGCCTTTGCACAATTGAAAGAAGACGACCATGTACTGGAAATTGGTCCCGGATTTGGCTCACTCACGAAAGTACTGGCAAAAGTTTTACCAACCTTCACCGCAGTAGAGCTCGATAAAACCTTAGCATCTTTCATCCGAGCTGAATTTCCACAGGTGCGTCTAATAGAAAATGATGTGTTGCAGGTGTCTTTATCGGAAGTGGCAGGGGAGAGAAGAATAAAAGTCTTGGGCAATATCCCTTACGCCATTACAACACCGATTCTCTTCAAGTTGCTCGATGAACGCCATGCAGTTCACTCTGCAGTACTGATGATGCAAGATGAAGTGGCAAAGCGGCTGTCAGCAAAGCCCGGCACCAAAGAATACGGTATTCTGACCGTACAACTTCAAGCCTTTGCGGAAGTGGAGTACGGCTTTAAGGTCAAGCGTGAGGTGTTCAGACCCCGACCTGAAGTAGATAGTGCTGTAGTACGCCTGACAATGCGCCCATACACAGGTATGGCGCATGAAACCGTGTTCAAAACCCTTGTGCGCACAGCATTCCGCATGAGACGGAAAACTTTAGAGAATAATCTGAAAGATACCTTTGAGTTGAGTCGCGTCTCAATAAACCTCAAACAAAGAGCTGAAGACTTATCCGTTCAAGACTTTATTGAGCTTGCCAACACCGTTCAGCCCCTACAAGGCACAGCGCGCACCCAATGACATAGAAGACTTGAGTGAAGTTGCGCAGAGCTCTCAAAATAACTGGAGAAACCTTTTACGCAGCCTTTGCACAGGAGACTTTGAGAGAATGAGCACGCAGATTGGGGAAAGTGTGTCAAGCAAAATAAGCAAACTGAAAAAGCCATGTCGGGGTGACAGGACTTGAACCTGCGACCTCTGCGTCCCGAACGCAGCGCTCTACCAGCTGAGCCACACCCCGTCTTGCCGTGGAAAGAACGCAAAGTTAGAAAAAATCAAGGATGTCCAAAAATTTTTCTGACAAATAGCTGTGCATCATTAGAGTGACTGTTCATAAGGTGCCCAAGTTTATTCTCCTTGGCGGCAAGATATCCTTTATTTATCTCATTAGGGTCAATAACAAGCGGCACACGCTCCACAACTTTTAGCCCATAGCCTTCCAGCCCAACAATTTTTTTGGGATTATTGGTCATAAGCCGCATGTATTTGATGCCTAAATCGTTCAGGATTTGTGCGCCAATGCCGTAGTCGCGTAGGTCAGGCTTAAACCCTAAGCGCTCGTTGGCTTCAACCGTATCCAAGCCTTCGTCTTGCAGGTTATAGGCTTTGAGTTTGTTGATGAGTCCAATGCCGCGTCCTTCCTGCATGAGATAGACCAAGGCGCCACGCCCTTCTTTCTGGATTTTCAGCATAGCTGTAGCGAGCTGTTCACCACAGTCGCATCGCAGTGACCCGAAAAGGTCGCCCGTCGCACATGAAGAGTGCATGCGCAAAAGCACAGGTTCACCGTTGGCAATATCGCCTTTGACGAGTGCAAGGTGAGTTTTATCATCAATGAGGGTTTCATACGCAATCAGTTTGAACTCGCCAAAATGAGTCGGCAAGCGCACTTCAACGGCGCGGCGCACCAATTTTTCTTTTTGCATGCGGTATGCCACGAGGTCTTTAATCGTGATGAGCTTGAGCCCGAACTTCTCTCGCAGTTTCATAAGGTCAGGAACGCGTGCCATAGAGCCATCATCTTTAAGAATTTCGCATAACACGCCAACAGGACGAAAGCCAGCAAGACGGGCTAAGTCCACCGCAGCTTCTGTATGACCGACGCGACGCAGGACGCCGCCATCCATAGCACGGAGTGGAAAAATATGACCGGGGCGTGCAAAATCACTCGGACGTGCAAGTGGATCAGCAAGATGGCGAATCGTAATAGCACGGTCAAAGGCTGAAATGCCTGTTGTAACCCCAGCCAGTTGTGCATCGACCGATACCGTGAAATTGGTCTCATGCATGGATGTATTGATGCGTGTCATGGGCTCCAGCTGAAGCTCTTGAGCACGTGCAACTGTGAGAGCCACGCACAGCAACCCTCGTGCTTCTTTGGTAATGAAATTGACCATCTCGGGCGTAACATTTTCTGCCGCCGTGATGAAATCGCCTTCATTTTCACGGTCTTCGTCATCGACAACGATGACAAGTTTGCCGTTGCGAATATCGGCTAATGCCGATTCAATGGTATCAAACTGCGGTTCAGACATAGAAATCCAACAAAATAATTCTGTTGCTTTGAAAGCCTACAAAAATACAAAAGGCGAACAATCTGTTCGCCTTTTGCAGAAGATGTTAAAAAGCGATTACTTCATTTTGTTTTGCAAGTTTTTGAAAAACTCGCTGCTGCTTTGCGGGGCGGCCGCTGGTGCAGGTTGCGGTGCTGCTTGCTCAGCGGTAGCAGCGCCAGTACCCGTCTTCTGACCAATCCGCTGTAAGGTCAGCTTGCTGATGAGTTTCAAGGTTTCCATGAGGCCAGTGCCCTTGAACGCCACCGCTTCTGTGTAAGGAAAACCGTATGGGTTAAGCTCACGCTGAAGTTCCTCAATGGAGTAGACGTTCGGAAGGTCACGCTTATTGTATTGAATGACAACAGCGAACTTTGCAAGGTCAATGCCATACTCGGCAAGGTTGTCCTTGAGGTTCTGCATACTTTCTTTGTTCTCTGCCATCTTGCCTTGCTGGGAGTCGGCCACAAATACAACGCCATCGACGCCGTTGAGCACAAGTTTACGGGTCGTATTGTAATAGACTTGTCCAGGAACTGTATAGAGCTGAAACTTGGTGTTGAAGCCTTTGACCGACCCGAGCGAAAGTGGAAGGAGGTCAAAGAAGAGCGTGCGGTCTTGCTCTGTAGCCAACGAAATCATTTTACTGGCGGCTTCTTGAGGAACCATTTGGTGAATGACTTGCAAATTGGTGGTCTTGCCGCTCATACCGGGACCGTAGTAGACAATCTTGATGATAATCTCCTTGTTTGCGTAATTGATATTCGCCATTGTCGTCTGTAAAATTTAGATGTTTTGAAACTCGGGTTTAACGATACTCAATATCTGCTGCACTGCGGCCTGAATCGTGGATTGCAACTTATCCAAGTTGGCCTTTTCTGAAAAAACAAGCAAAAATACGTCAAACACTGGAACAGCAATAATAAGGCGAGCGTCTTGCACAATACAGATTTGGTTTGCGGATTGACCAAGTTCTTGAAGTTGACGAAAGACACTATCGAGCAATGCATGAAACACCGGCGACAGTGCAACATGAGCGTCCTTGGGCTTAAAAGAACTGGCAAGCGCAAGACCATCACTATCCGCAATCAAGACCCCCTCCACTGAAGAGAGAGAACTAAAGAGCGAGAGTGCATGGCTGAAATTGTGCATAGAAACTTGCTCCTAACAGACTTAGAACAAAAATTTACGAAAGTCATGAGAATTATGAAACACTTTACAAAATTTTCTTGATGGTTTCAGATTCGCGTTCAATAGCTTTAAACATATCACCTGAAGAAACATGAGCTGGTGAGATGACGATAAACAAAATGTCACTGCCTTGTACATTGCGAATCATCACGGTTTTACTACTATAGCGCAGCACGATTTCGTTAAGAGAACCGCCGATAATCGATTTGCCTACCGCAAAAAGACCGGGCAGAAGTTTAGCAACTTCGTCACCAGACTTGGCAAGGTCAATTGCCGATTGACTGGTGCGTTTATCTAAAACGAACCCGGTATGGGTAACCAGAAAGACCGCTTCGGCTCTTGCGCCCTCCAAAACACGATCGAGCATGCGTGAGGTGTCTGCAACCTCTTCTTTGGGAGCGGCCTGTTTTTGGACACGGATAGTGGACTTTTGAGTTTGGGTATCTGGAGCAGGCGTCTCGCCTAAGTCCATGCCCATTGCCTCAATCATCAGCTGTTCCCAACTCTCGACAATCGTGACCGTCGGGGGAATTTGCTCAATGGTATCGAAACTACCGCCTTTCCAAGTCAGGATTTCAAAGAAGGCATCTTTGCCTGAGCGTGGTGTGCTGGTCTCGGCATGTGTAATGTTGCCCTTGTTGAAGCAGATAATCCCTTCAGCACTACCATCACCACGCTTGATGTGAAGGGTCGATGTGACACGTGACAGACAATTCATCTGAATCACATCCATGAGCTGCAAGCCCGGAATAATGGCTTGCACACTCTCCGAAGCAGAATCAGCTTCACTTTTTGCCGCTTGCTCGCGGCGAGTAAAAAAGTCCTCGACCACAGCAAAAAGCTTTTCTAAATCGAAAGGCTTTTCAATATAGAGCAGAGAGCCACGGCGAGAGGCTTCCTCTTGAACAGCGGCAGACCCGTAAGCCGTCATGACAATGACACCAACATCAGGGTATGTGGTGCGAATATGACGCAGTAAATCAATGCCCTGAATTTTACTGTTCGGCATTTTGAGGTCTGTAATCACTAAGTCGAAAGGTTCCTGAGCAAGAATTTGTTGGGCAAGGTCTCCACTGTGCGCATGTTTTGCATAGTAACGCCCAGAGCGAGAGAGGGTCTTTAAGATGCCAATCGGGATATTTTCTTCGTCGTCGACAATGAGTACCCGCCTCTGACCGACTGAATCTGCAACTTGAGTGGACATATCTTGTAGCGTTTAATTTGGTGGTGATGCGATAAAATTCTTCTGAAAAATGCGTGGCATATCCAAAATATAAACACGTTTTTGACGATGCTCAAAGTAACCTATAAGGTACTCTTTTTTAGGAAAAACGGGCTCTTGCGCGCCGTGCGTGTCATCAACTGCAAAAAGCTGATTCTCCTCAACAGGCATAACAGGGAGAACCTCGTTGACTGTGGCACAAAAGGTAACCCCAGAGACTTCGAAAATAACAGTAGAATCTGTGGTGACGGAACTTGCTTGGCGATAAAGACCAATATCCAGCACCGAATCTAAAAATAACTTCGCAATAAAACGTTTATTGTATAGCACAATTCCGCCGAAGTGCTCCTTGAGAAGTGGTACATCAACATGAGGAATAACTGGCAAGGCGCGACGCACATATTCAGTAGAAATACCGAAGAAAAAACGACCAATGCGCACAACAAAAAATTGTTTCATGGCAAAACTCAAAGATAGCCGAGGGCTTGAACATGTTCAGTCATGTATTGAAAAGCACGCTGTAGATTGATAAGCAAAAAATGAGAACCGTTAAATTCAACAGCAAATGCGTAGAGATAAGGATAGCGAAACACCTCTTGCGGCAAGTCAAAGACGTGCTCAAAACGAACTTTGCCAAGAAGTCGTGACACAATCACTGCGAAAGGCGGTTCAGTATTGGTGACAATGACGAAAATGGTGTTGGGCAGAGAGGAGGGGAGCAAGAAAAAATCCGCAAAGTTGAGAAGAGGTATCTTAGTGTTTTGGTGAGAATATGAGCCAAAATAAGGCTCGATGATGAGGCGTTCATCTGCTAGCTCAAGCTCAGAAATAGATTTGATAATCTGTGTATCAATGCCAAAAAGCCGTCCGCCAATCTCCACTACAACTGCTTCTCCTGAATAGGAAGTATTGCGAGAATCAGTGTCCATGGTCTATGGTCATAATCTTAAACAACATCCATTAGGATACGAAGCTTTCAATCGTGGCAATAAGCTGTTGCGGGTCAAACGGCTTATTCAAAAATGCATTTGCTCCGAGTTCAAGTCCCGTACGGCGATGTTTATCTCCAGCGCGAGCTGTAACAATAACAATTGGCAAATCTTGGTATTCTGGCATTCGGCGAATTTCCGAGACCAATTCAAATCCATTCATGCGTGGCATCTCAAGGTCGCTGATAACGAGGTCGACGTTTGCAGCGGGTAAGCGGTTGAGTGCAGCAAGCCCATCATCAGCGGAAATAACGGTGATATCTGCATTTTTCAGAACAGATTGCACATACTTACGCACACTGGGGGAATCGTCGGCGTGAAGCACAGTAATTTTAGCACCTTTGCGGCGACGGCGTTTAATAGTGGGTACAGCTGGTTCTGTGCTAACCGCAATGGTCTCGACATCTGAATTGTCGACAGACACATAGACATCACGAGAACGAGCTTCTTCAGAGCGTAGCAGATACTCAATATCCAAGATGATAATGACCTGACCGTCACCAAGAATTGTTGAGCCAATAACGCCGCGCACATTACGCAAATGTTTGCCTAAGGTCTTAACGACGATTTCTTCCTTGCCGATGAGTTTTTCTACGGCAATTGCAACTTTCTTCTGTTCTTCCTCAAGTTTGATAATCACCACCGCTACTTTTGCTTTGAAAAGCAAGATGTCGGATTGATAGCCGAGAATATCATTAAGGTATCGCAGTTCAATACGTTCGTCGCGAAGTGTGATGTAGCGTTTGCCATTTTCATCTTGCTCAATAATATCTGTGGAAATGTAGCTTGTCTCCAAAACAGGCTCAAGCGGAATAGCATATGTCTGGTCGAGTGCAGTAACCAGCAGTGCATCGCCGATAGCCAGCGTAAGAGGCAGAGAAATGATAAATTTTGTGCCTTTGCCAGATACCGTTTCAATGTTTGTTGTTCCCTTCAGACGGCGAATGGTGTTTTGAACCACATCCATTCCTACGCCGCGACCTTGCAATTCAGTGACTTTATCGGCTGTGCTGAAGCCGGGGCGGAAAATGAGCTCTGTGGCTTGTGCAGGGGTCATGTTCTCGGCTTCCTCGGGAGTAATTAAGCCAATCTTTACCGCTTTTGCTTTTACTTTCTCAATGTTGATGCCCCCACCATCATCTTCGACTTCAAGAATCACGCGACTGCCTTTCTGATAAGCACGAAGAGTAATAGTGCCAACTGGCGATTTGCCATGCGCACGGCGTACGTCGGGAGTCTCAATACCATGACCAATTGCATTGCGGACAATGTGCATGATAGGCTCAATGACATCTTCCATCACGGTCTTATCTAACTTGGTATCTTCGCCTTCAGTGACGAGATTGATTTCCTTCTGCTCGGATTTTGCAATATCGCGCACAGAACGGCTAAAGCGAGTAAACATTTGCTTGACAGGCACCATACGCATGCCGACTATCTCGCGATTGAGGTCGTTAGCAATGCTACTGACCTTCACAATGTTTTGGTTGAGCAAGCTGCCAATACTCTTGAGCTCGGAAATCGATTCGTCAAAGTTTAGGATAGCAGATTTGACATCACGCGAAATAATATCTAACTCACTAAAGCGGTCAAATTCAGTATCTGAAAATTCCTTAAGCACATCACTGTAGCTGGCTAATGCACTGGATTCTTTACTTCCTTTCTGAATCATTGTCATCACTTTCTTGCTAATCTGTGCAAGATGAAGGCGCTCTTTATTGAATCGGTTGACAGACTTATTGAAGGCCAAAAGTTCGTTATTGAGTCGGTTACGCGCAATCACAAGTTCTGCTGAAAGATTGACAAGGCTGTTGAGCGCACGAATGTCAATACGGACTGTTTGCTCGGCAACGCTTTGCGTACGGCGCTGCTGAGCGGCAGTCTCAACCGCTTCTGCTACTTTACTTTCTTGCACTTCGGCAAGCGAGAGTGTAGTGCGAATTTCGCCGAACTGTTCGAGTTGTTCGGTGTAACTGCGCAGGATAGCCACGAGGTCTTCTTTCTTTGGGTGGTCATCTTTACCAGTAGTGCGGAAGGTCTTGAGCATGTCGCCAATAGCATCGGCAGACTGGAAGAGCACATCAATGAGAGCTTTTGAGGCTTTGAGGTTTTTATCACGCACCAGTTGCAAAGCATCTTCCATTTTGTGAGCAAGGTCGCTGATGTTTCGCAGTTGCACCATAGCAGCAGAGCCCTTGATGGTATGCGAGCCACGCAAGACACGATTGACAAGGTCAGGCTGCTGTGTATCGGCGACCTTATCGAGTTCAAGCAAATCTTCATTGAGCTTTTCAAGGTATTCTGTGGCCTCTTCCAAAAAGATCTGTTGAAGCTCATTCGGCACGAACTTTACCGCAGGTTCTGGAGCACCCTCTGCACGGATTTCGCCGAACTGTTCGAGTTGTTCGGTGTAACTGCGCAGGATAGCCACGAGGTCTTCTTTCTTTGGGTGGTCATCTTTACCAGTAGTGCGGAAGGTCTTGAGCATGTCGCCAATAGCATCGGCAGACTGGAAGAGCACATCAATGAGAGCTTTTGAGGCTTTGAGGTTTTTATCACGCACCAGTTGCAAAGCATCTTCCATTTTGTGAGCAAGGTCGCTGATGTTTCGCAGTTGCACCATAGCAGCAGAGCCCTTGATGGTATGCGAGCCACGCAAGACACGATTGACAAGGTCAGGCTGCTGTGTATCGGCGACCTTATCGAGTTCAAGCAAATCTTCATTGAGCTTTTCAAGGTATTCTGTGGCCTCTTCCAAAAAGATCTGTTGAAGCTCATCAGGGACAAATTTTGCCGCAGGCTCTTGTGCTGGTGTCGGCGCAGAAGGTTCATCCAAGAGCATGCTGGTGTCATTGAGCAAAGACAAGTCAAGTGCGCCAGTATCAAGCGCAGTGCTTTCGGAAGTGGCTTGAGGCAGGTTAAATGAATCATCAAGCAAGGCACTCTCGGAAGCAGACTGCGGTAGGTCAAGCGAATCATCAAGCAAGAGGCTTTCAGAAGCGGCTTGAGGCAGGTTGAATGAATCATCAAGCAAGGCACTCTCGGAAGTAGCTTGCAGGGTATCCAAAGGCGCTTCAGCAGGCGGCAGAGTAGCATCGCCGAGTTCAACATCAAGAGGGGTGTCGCTCAAAGAAGGAGCAGGTGTAGAAATCTGGTGCCCGGTATCGCTTGCTGAAGAAGGCAGTGTCGAGGTGCTGTCTAAAAGTAGTTCTGAACCAAGAAAAGCCGAATCATCAAGCATTAGCAACGAATCGCCTAAGTGAGCATCGGAGGTCTCGGCTTGGACATTTGCTTTTGATGAAAGGTCGCGCAGCGAAGAAAGTTCAGATTTTTGCGTGTCGGGCTGCTCGAGAGAAGTTTCATTGAGCAACGATTCATCCAAAAGAAACTCACTTGCAAGCAAATCGGTATTCAGCAGCAAGTCTTCACTACCAGTATCAGCAGTGGGCAAAGCCGATGAAGACGCAGGGTCATCAGGTGATTGTGCTGATGGTATCGGCGTAGTTTCTTCTGATGAGGTCGCACGCATCTCAGAAGGTAGACCAAGACCAGAGGGACTTTCAAGCAAGACTTCATCTGACAGGGCATCCAAGTTATCAAAAAGCTGGTCGTCTATCGGATTGAGTTCAGTATCGGGTGGTGTGGCGATATCTTCCCCCGTCTTAGGGTTAGAAAAAACAGGGACTAAAATTTCATCGGGCTTAGGTAACTGCGGCGCAGTGGAAGCGTCAGTAAGCGGCTCATCAAGAAAGTCTGCTGGTGAGAATGCGCTATCGTCGTGGGGCTGATTCTGCAGATAATTTTGCTCAAACTCCGTGAAAAGCAGCCCAATAGCTTCATTAGCTTTGCTGACAAGCCGAGAGTGAAATGCCTCTTCCGTAGGTTTGGATTGATTGGCGGAAAGAATGTAGTTGCCAATATCACGAATAGATGAGAGCGATGACGTTTGAAGAGCCTCAAGCAAGTCATCACAGGTCAGAAGGTTTTCAAAGAAGTCGGAGACAAATTTGCCGGCATCGGTGCGAGGTAGTGAGGCTTGCACCTGACGAAGAGCCGTTTTGGCAAGCTCCACATAGTTAGGAAGCACAGGCTCATCGGGTGTATCAATTTGAAAATGGAGCTCATCCATGTCGGCAAGCGATGTAAGTGTATCAGAGAGCGCTGAGTCTATGTGGTCACTCGGTGCAGAAAGTTCGAAATGCTCATCGGTGTCAGGCAGTGGTGTAGTGGTAGCATCAGAAGTTTCAGGCGTTTCAGAAATGGGCTCAGGTGATGTCTCCAATTCCAATGGTGATGGCAGAGCGACAGCCTCTTCTATTTCCTCCGCTAATTGCACTAATGCCTCAGCAGGCAGTTTGGGTAAATCTTCAGAGGTCTCGGCAATCGGCGGGGGTTTCAGTGATGAGAGCAAGTTATCTAACTCACTATCAATAGGTTCTGGAGCCAGAGTATTAGAAGTGGATGAGAGTGCTGAAGCAAGAGAGCTAACAATTTCGTCAGCCAGTGAATTAAGTTTTTGAATCGGAGTGCGATTCAGCCACGATTCGCCGATGAACCCCGCAAACTCTTTCAGCCATGCGTGGTCGGTTTGGCTGAGTGAGGCTAAGATGTCAGAAGAATGAATAAGTGCAGAGAGTTGCTGATACCCTTCTGACTCAGGTGCAACTTGAGCTTGAACACGTGTCAAGATTTGCGTCACATAATTGATGTAGTCCGATTCGGTCGGACCGGGAACGCTTACGTCATTAGGCAGAGCAGGTTCTAAATCACTTGTTAGCTCTGAAAGAGAATCAAGTTTGGGTAGCTCAATGGGTTGCGGTGCTGGAGGGGGCGTGACCGTATCAAGCAGAGAAAGAACATCATCGACTGCAAGAGGTGCAGTTTCAGCATAATCAGCAAGTTGTGCGGCGATGGGGCTCTCCTGACTCAGCGCGCCGCTAAAAAGACCAAGCAAGTGCGTGAAAACTTCATCAGCGAGCGTGCGGGAAAGCGCATCGCTGGAAGAATCTTTTTGACTAAGAAGAAAATCTCTAAAATCCTTCAGCCCGGGCACAAAGCTTAGTGCAGAAAGTTCTGCGAAGACATCGGGAGCATGAGCAAGCTTCGTCATGATGCGCAAGATGAGATGAGAGATATTCTCTTTTTGCGCACGTAAATCCGCAATCTCGGCAAGGTACTTTACAAATTGCCGGACAGCAAGTGGCGTAGCACTCGACTCAGATGGTGAAGAGGAAACAGGGAGGCTCGTCTTAGAGACAACATGTGCCGATTGCCCGTTAGAGACCGCATAGGGTATAGTGCTGACATTAACACTAAAGAGTGATTCAAGGCTAAACCCAAAGTCGGGATGACACGTAGTTTTTATGAAAGCCGGTCGAGTGCGCGGCTTGGAGACAAGCGGTTCTGCTGCAATGCTGCTGCGATAGGACGCCGAGCTACCTTCAGCGACCGTAGCTGGCAGGGCTTCACTGGCTGACTCGGAAGCGTTCTCGACATAGTCGCTAAGAATCTTGATGAGGTCTTTACGCGATTCAATTGCCGTCAAAGACTCGCTCAAGAATTGGGCAGTTGGCTCTAAATTCTCGGTGAGCACATCATGCGATTTCAGACTGCCACTAAGTAGCTCATCTCTCAAGGTCTGACTGACACCCTGCAGGAAATCGCCGAAGTCTTTTAGTGTATCAATACCAAGGTGATGTAAGTCAGACAAGGGTTGTGCTGATTTGGCGAGGGCAGAAAAAAACTGCACGATGGTTTTGCTGGCGCGCGAGCGCTGTTTGCGCCGAAGATTCTTGATTTGACTGGCAAGGTCAGAAAGAAACAGGCGAATGACCTCGTCAATATACGTTTTTATGGCTTCATCGGAAGATGCTGAAGGGGAATGCGCAGACCTACCTAAGCCAGTGCCTTGTGTATAAAACTTTGCATGTGCCATATGTTCTTCTCCAGTTTTTCTCCTACTTTATTTAGCCACATACCAAGCCCAAGGTTAGAGTAAAGGGCGCTTATTGGCATTATTTGGATTAGAGTTAGGAAGATTGTCCTCAAGAAATAGGTCATCCTCGTTTTGAAGTGCAGGCAGTACAGCGTCATCGAGTTTAGAGACTGCAGGAGCAGCAGAAGGACGAGAGGCTGTAGACTCTAACACTTCGCCGACTTTTTCTTTTACACCCACGCCTGCGGGAATACGGAAGCGCGAGACCGAGCGAGCAAGTTGCTGAGTAATAGCGTTCAGACGCATCGCAAGCTGAGCCGATTGTTTAGACCCCAAGAGCGATTGCTTAGCAATTTGCGACACTTCTGTCATGGCACTTACTACACCACTTGAGGCAATGTCTTGTTGTTTAGCCGCCAGTGAGATTTCTTGAATGAGTTCGGTGGATTGCTGCACCACGCTACGAATTTCTTCCAGTGCACGAGAGGCTTGGTCTGCAAGTTTGGTGCCGCGCTCTACTTCAAGCGTACCGCGTTCCATAGCTGACACGGCATCCTGTGTTTCGGACTGAATGGTTTGCACGAGCTGAGAGATGTCGTTAGTGGCTTTGGAAGAGCGTTCGGCAAGCTCACGCACTTGTTCAGCAACGACCGCAAACCCGCGTCCTGCTTCACCGGCACGAGCGGCCTCGATGGTGGCATTAAGCGCCAAGAGGTTAGTTTGGTTAGCAATATCTTCAATCGTTTGCACAATTTTGGAGATTTCCAGCGATGATTCGCCAAGCGACTTGATTTTCTGCGCAGAATCTTGCACGGTGGCACGAATGCGCCTCATGCCTTCAATCGTCTCAAGCACGGTATTACCACCAGTTTGTGCAACTTGTGCCGCACGTTGAGCCGCTTCAGCGGCAGAGTCAGCGTTCATAGCAACCTGACGAATTGACGCAGCCATTTCTTCTACGGCAGCTGAAGCATTAGCAACCTGAACGGATTGCTCTTCAGCACCGCGTGCCATCTGTTCGGTAGCTGCCAAAATTTCTGACGCAGCACCGCCGACTTGCAACGCCGCCGTTTGAACTTCCTCAATGAGTTTGCCAAGGTCATCGACCATGAGGTTAAAGGAATCGGCAAGTGCGCCTAAGGCGCCTTCGGTTACCACAGCACGCTGTGTAAAATCGCCTTCTGCAGAGTTAGAGACGACGATGAGCAGGTCAGTTAATTGCTTCTGCATGGCATCGCGCTCGGTCTCCGTTTCAATCAGTGCGGAGAGGCGGCGAATCATTTCATTAAATTGATTAGCGATTTCCTCAAACTCGTCGCCCGTAGCAATGCTGGAGCGTGCATTAAAATCGCCGGCAAGCACGCTGCCCATCAGCGATTTGATTTCGCCAAGCGAAGAAAGAATCTTATTGCTTTGGTTCTGCGCCAGAATAAAGGCAAGTCCTAAACCGCCTACGAGCATGAGCAAAAGCAAGCCTAACACCGTAAAGAACAGCGTGTTTACTAAATCGCGCTGCTCCTTAATCATAGAAAGGTATTGATTGTAATCGATTGAAACGACCGTCGCACCAATGGTCTGGCCTGCATAGTTTTTGAGAGCGTTATACTGCGCAACCGCATGTGAAGTCACATTTGTTGTGGCATTCTTGATGAGCGCAGTTTTCTCGTTTTTCACCTTTTCCCACGCTAAAGTGGGGATTTTATACCCAAAGGCAGGAATATCGCTGGAGACTTGCTCGGAAGTCAGCACGCGAATGCTATCAATCGTAAGCGAGACGGAAAACATGTCTTTGGGCACAAACGAGTGATACTCATTGAGCAAAATATCATCGTTCTTGTTAAGCAATTTGCCCGCAAAGGCAACGGCTGCAACCGACCCCGATTGAGAACGAATGGGCGTAACCACGCTAAGCATTAGACCGCGCTCTTCTCGACCTCCGATGTCAGTGCCATAACTTGTGCCATCCACACGAGCCTGATCGGCTAAAGAGTTTTTGCCAGCAATCGTAACATTGGCAATCACATTAAGCTCGTTGACCGCCTCCAGCTTGAGAACTTCAGCAGGGTAAAGCTCGAAAGAGGATACCGTATTGCCTTGCAGGGAAGCGTCCCAGAAGCGACGAAGCGGCGCTGCAGGACGTGCAGCATTGCTGTAATCAATGACGAACGTGGAATCACCAAACTTGGTCGGGTCGGTGGCACGCACAATAACCACGCCGCCGGGGCTGACAAGCGTGAGCATGCTGAGCTTGTGTCGGCGCATGGCTTCAGTTACCGCCGCACTAAGCTTTTGGCGCGCCTCGTTGGGTGAAAAAGTCATCTGGGCAAGGGCATCACGGTATTCTGTGCGTGCAAACTCATCTTTGAGACTGGTTTCCAGACGCAGAAGATTCTGCTCGAGCACGGTTTCCAAAATACGCTCTTGCTCCAAGACACGCGACTCCACAAGCTTGTCGATATCAGAGGCATACCGATCGACTTGAGTGCGCTGCATGAAAAAGACCACAAGAGCTAAGGCAACGCCAACCAAAAAAACAGGCAAGCCAGCGGAGAGCAAAAAATCACGAACCAGCTTCCCCCTAAGACTTGCACTCGAGAAAACCCTACTGAGAGAAAAATCTGCCATGCTTATGTCTCGAATTTAGTGTTTATCTTTATTGCTTATCACAGTAACGCGTATCTAAAAAAGCTCCTATTGCTGTTTTGCGTATTGAGACCGTGCCTATGCTCAACACGCCGGTTGCGTGCAGCAAAAGACGAAAAAAGTTAGAATGAAAAAACTTAGCTGGCACGGGCTTAGACTGCACAGTAAAGTAATAAACGCGGCATTATTTACAAAATTCATCAGCCAACCTACCTACCAGAACCACAGTAATGACCGATAGCTTTCTTGATAGCCCCAAACTATGTTGTGTTGATATAAAATTGAGTGAATGCACGCTCAAAAAAGTACGAACTGAACCGATTGTGCCCCGATGTCTTGCAGATGCACCGTCATGCTGAACGGAGCGCAAGCGCAGTGAAGCATCCACAATGGATTCCTTGCTGGTACGCAGAATGAGAAAAGTGCGCAAAACATTTGTGTTCTGCGGCATAATGACAAAAGACAAGTGCAGAACGGTGCAGCAACCTACACATTCATTTGTCAACACGACCTAATAGCAGCACGCTGATAAAAACTCTGGCTTTGGATTTTAGAAAACAATCAATATATTTCTGCGAAAAACGCTTCACAACAGGCAGAAATGCCTATCACCACCTTGACAAACATGGTAGAGATATCCGAGTTACTAAGTAACCTAACTAAAGTCGATGGTGTGAGAGCATCCGCTTTGATTGGCAAAGATGGATTCGTCATTGACCAAAAAGTGCGAGACGGTGTGTCGATTGACATGGAAACCGTGGGAGCAATTGTCATCGGTGGACTGCATAGTTCGGAAAGTATCGGGGCGGAGCTAGATGTGGGAAAGGTAGAGCAAAGTATGGTAGAGTACGAAAACGGAATTATTTTCTCTAAGCTACTCCCCGAAGGAAATGTCATTCTAACAGTCATTGCAGATCAGAGCGCCATGCTGGGTAACATTCGCTATCAAGTAGCAAAGTTAGTACCTGAACTCCAAAAGCAGCTCTGAGATGTCACTGACATACTGTCGCAGGTAGCGAACTTACAAAGCACTATCCGAGTTTTAGCTAAGGGTAAGTGTCTTTGCGTGTGAGCCTGTTGGGCAGAGTCTTAGACTAGGTTGGAAAGAAGTCTGCTTGTGATGCTGAACTCCAAGCAGGTGCAAGCGAGAGTGAGCAAAGCAAGCAGGCAGGGGAAAAAGACAAGGTAGCAAAGATGCCAAATGCCTAACCTGCAGGAAAGTAGTAAGCAAAGGGCAGTAAAAGAGAAGAGTTAAATTTCTGAATAACCACAAATGATAAACGACTATGAGCTTTCCAGGCAAAGACGACTTTCGTAAGGTCTATCTTACAGAGACTCAAATCAGTGCAGCTGAAAAAGTATTGAAAGAGTTTGCAACCAAAACAGGTTCAACGGCTGTGCTTCTGGGCGACATGACAGGACAAGTGCTGGCCAAGCATGGCGGGTTGCTCGACAAAGACTTAGAGGTCTTTAGCGTGCTTGCTGCGTCCAACTTCGTAGCTACGGCAGAAATGGCAAAGCAAATCGGCGAAAAGACCTCATTTGAAATTCTTTTTCATGAGGGTGAATCGCGCAGCATTTATTTAGTGAGCATCAACGAGCGCTACATCTTGGAGATTATCTTCAAATCAAACATCCCTCCGGGTACAATCCGCATCTATTCAAAGAAGGCAAAAGAAAAACTCTTGGAAATTATCGCTTCCGAAGAAATGGAGGTCGATCTGTCAAACATCTTTGATGATAACTTCAGCTCATTGCTCGATGAGCAGCTTAACAAAACGCTTGGCGAGGGCGGGCGCTGAAAAAGAACTTTTCACAAATCTGCGGGAGGCGCAAACCGTGCGCCTCTTAGTATTCTCAATTCTTCAAACACCTGCTCAACCAAAAAACTTAGGTTTTCTTTCCATAGCATCGAAGGAAGTAGCAAAAGAATTGTAAGTAAAAAAATCCTGCTCTATCTTTTGGAGTCGCATGAGAAACCCATGCGGCAAACCAAGTCAATCGACCGTAACAGATGTATCAAAACTTTCAAAAAATTTCGACTAAGAAATAGACATAAACTATGGGACGTTTCTCATTTGGCATACTTATCGTCGGCGTATTGGTATTTGGTATCGTGGTGGGTACGCAGATAAAGACGAGCATTTCTGGCGATAATCTTTATGAACAGCAAAAGAAATTCTCGCAAGCCTTTCTCTATGTGGCTAAGTATTATGTCGATGATGTAGATACGCAAAAACTCACCGAAGGCGCTATTGAAGGCATGCTCGAGAAACTCGACCCACACTCTGCCTATCTTTCTGCCGAACAGAATCGGCGGTCAAAAGAAGAATTTCAAGGAAACTTCGAAGGCATCGGTATAGAGTTCGATGTGCTCAATGACACACTGTTGGTGGTCGCACCAGTTATTGGCGGACCCAGCGATAAGCTGGGCATCATGTCGGGCGATAAAATTGTCGCCATCGATGATTCTTCGGCAATAGGTATTACGCGTGAGGGAGTCATCAGGCGGTTGCGTGGTCCGAAGGGCACAAAAGTAAAGGTCAAAATCATCAGACCGGGTGAAAAAGAGCCGCTGTATTTTGTCATCACACGCGATAAAATTCCAACCTACAGTGTCGGTGTGGCCATGATGCTCAAAGACGATATTGGCTACATCTACATTGACCGTTTTGTGCAGACAACACACGATGAGTTTCTTGAAGCCCTCAAGGAGCTCAAGGCAAAAGGCATGAAAAGACTCATCTTGGACTTGCGCCAGAATCCCGGTGGCTACTTAGACCAAGCTATCAAAATCTCTGATGAACTTTTGGGTGGCGTTCAAAAGATTGTCTACACGAAAGGACGCAATACCCCCGAAGAAAATGCGTTTTCTAAACCCGGAGATGCCTTTGAGAAAGAACCGCTGATTATCATTGTCAATCGCGGCAGTGCCTCTGCATCAGAAATTGTGGCTGGTGCAGTGCAAGACCATGACCGTGGCTTAATTATCGGAGAGACAACCTTTGGTAAAGGGCTGGTGCAGCGTCCGTTTGATTTACCTGATGGCTCGCAAATCCGTGTAACGATTGCGCGATACTACACACCCTCAGGACGCTCGATTCAGCGGCCATATGATGAGAGCAAACGCGGACGCGAAGAGTACTACAATGAGATTCAAGAACGAGGCTGGAACGAGTTAGGAATTAACAGCCCCGACCCAGAAGTGCGAAAGAAAGTGCAAGAGATGCGTAATCGTAGAGAGCCAATCGAGGCAAGTACATTTATCAAGCCCGATTCGATTCATAAGCCCTACAAAACGGACAAAGGCAGAACCGTATTGGGCGGTGGTGGCATTATGCCAGACTATTTTGTGCTGCCAGATACTGTAACGCGCTACTACCGTCAAGTGCGTGCCGCACGGGTCTTTGAGGAATTTGCACAGCATTACATCGAGCAAAATCCAGCACTCCGCAAAAAGTATGAGCAAAACTTTGAAAAATTCCGCAAAGAGTTCGAAGTCTCTGCCGAGATGATGAAACAGTTTACAGCAGCGGTGAGCAAGAAAAATATCCCCTTCAATGAAGCTGAGTATGCACGCGATGAGCGCTACCTGAAAAACGCCATTAAGGGCAATATCGCTCGTCAAATCTGGGGCTCGAAATACGAGCGCATGATTTTTGCCGAAGAAGATAACATTGTCCAAGAAGCCATCAAGCTGTTTCCAAAAGCCGAGTCACTGGCTAAACTGGGTGTGGCCAAATAAACCATGTAGTAGAGTGGTAAGCGGACAAAGGGCAGAGAATGCCGAACTCGAGTAAGCCCGTGGCGCGTACATGTCTGCAAAATGTGAAACTCAAGATGCAAGAGCGCCATGGGCATGAGTCGAGAAGGACGTAAGCGTGTAACGACAGACAAAAAATGAAACTCACCGTTCTCGATCATGCACTGCTCAAGTGCGATTTGTCGGTACTGCGCAATAAGCATACACCGAAAGAATTGTTCAGAGCATCGTTAGAACGCATCGCTGAAGTGATGGCCGTCGAAATTTGTGCGAAATTACCACTGGAGACATTTCTCTTAGATACACCACTGGAGACGACAACAGGCTACCGACTAAAAGAAAAATTTCTGATTGTACCGGTCTTGCGAGCAGGGTTAGGTATGCAGTATGGATTTCTAAAATTTCTGCCAAATGCTACGGTTTCGCATGTCGGCATCTCGCGTGACCATGTTACGCATGAACCTCACTTTTATTATTCCAACATTCCTGAAAACATTGCCGAGATGCATGGCTTAGTGCTTGACCCTATGCTTGCAACAGGTGGCAGCGCTACCATGGCGGTAAAATTGCTCAAGGAAAAAGGTGCAAAACAGTTATCGCTGGTCTCGGTCGTGGCTGCACCAGAAGGCGTGAAACGCTTCAGTGAAGCACATCCTGATGTGCATATCTATGCTGCTGTGCTCGATCGCGAGCTTAATGCAAATAAATACATTTTACCCGGATTGGGTGATGCTGGCGATAGGTTATTTGGTACTTAAATTCATGCCAATCTACCAAACCTAAAGACTAAAAATGAGCCGCGAGCCGACAAGCGAACCGCAGAGCCCCGAAAAACTGCAAACCATAAAAGCTAGCCAATACGGCGAGTTGATACTCTATGCCGCACTGTTTTTGCTCTTGGTCTCTTCCGTGTTTGTCTTGAACTTCGTGCTGGCTAAGCGCAGTGAAGCAGAGGCAAAGCAGATTGGCTTAGCCACACAAAGCGCACGAGCATGGCAGACAGCCGAAAAAAACTTACGCGATACCCATATAAAAATTTTTACCCTTAATGCCTTCGACTCCTCGTTCAAAGAATTTGCATCGGCTATCAAAGAGTTCGACCAGATTCAAACCGCGCTCAAAAATGGCGGAACAGCAAAACTCTTGGGGGAAGATATTACAGTCGAGCCCGTAATAGAAGAAAAAGTGTTAGGGGTTCTTGATGCCATAAATGCCAAATGGCACGCTCAGAGAGAGCTTTTTCTCAAACTTGCTCAGCAATCAAGCACAGCAATAGACACGCTGCTGCTCGAGCAGTGTATAGAGAGCATTGTCCATGAAGGCGAAGCAATGTTAGATGCCAATCAACGGTTTATCATTGCACTGGGAGAAGCCTCTAACGAACGCATCACGCGCTTGCAGACGCTCCAAGTCGGGGCGATTTTGCTAAGTCTGGCGGTCTTCTTTGCGATGGCAATACGCCTAACGATTTCGCTGCGTAAGCGCGACCGCATCATTTTGGAAAATACGGATGAAATCATTCGGCAGCGCAATGAACTTGCTATCGAAAAAGAACGTATAGAAAAACTGCTGCGCGACTTGAAAGACACTCAAGCACAGCTGATTCAGTCAGAGAAAATGGCATCGTTAGGACAAATGGTAGCAGGTATTGCACATGAAGTCAATACACCGTTAGGGTTTGTAACAAACAACTTGAGTATCGTCGAGCGTAATGTGGGTATTTTGGAACGAGCATTAAAAGAATACCAAAAGATGGAAATCATGCTGCGCGAAGGCGAGCTTAGTGAGCTTGAGGCACAATTAGAAAACGTGCGTGGGATAGTATCGCGCATCGAAGAGATGTCCTTACCAGACCGAACACGTAAAACGCTGGCAGAGTCGAATCTGGGGCTGCAGCGTATCCAAGAGCTGGTAACAAACCTACGCAACTTCTCGCGCCTTGATGAAGCTACGCTGAAAATGGTAAGCCTGAGCGAAAACATTGACGCATCGCTCATGATTGCCACAAACATTGTCAAGCACAAGGCGGAGGTGATAAAAAATTACGCACCGAACCTAATGGTCGAGTGCTACCCAGCGCAGTTGAATCAAGTATTTCTGAACCTGATTACCAATGCTGCTCAAGCTATTGAAAAATTTGGCAAAATCACCATTACAACACAGTTGGAAAATGACAAGGCGGTTATCAAAGTGGCAGATACAGGCGTCGGCATTCCCGAGCAGAATTTGAGAAAAATCTTTGAACCATTTTTTACCACGAAACCCGTTGGACAAGGCACGGGGTTAGGACTCTCAATTGTCTATAAAATCATTGAGCAACACAATGGCACAATCGATGTCAAAAGCAAGGTCGGGGAGGGCACAGAGTTTACCATTACGCTGCCAGTAAAGCAGATAAAGCAAACCCTTCGTGAGCCTTTGCAAAGCATACAAACCGCCTAAAGCATACAGAAAACTTGTAGCAAGAGTCGCTCAAGATTCACAAAAAGTCTGGGAGAATATAAATATATGCACGATTTACTATGCTTGCTGTGAAAAGCACAACAAAAGCATGGAGAAGCGCAGACACTTAGTTAAATTTAGGCTAACTGCTCTATAACAACTATCTGGATGAGAAATGAAAAATCTTTCACATGTCCTTCTGGTGGACGATGAGCCACTCATGTTAAGTTCTCTGAAAGGTTTGTTGGAGTTTGATTACAATGTGCATACAGCGGAGAACGGCTATGATGCCTTAGAAATTCTGCGGCGATACCCTATCAAAGTGGTCATCAGTGATGAGCGCATGCCACATATGCCCGGTCATGAACTCTTACGCCAAGTCAAAATAGCAAGTCCGCACACGATTCGCATATTACTAACGGGTTATGCTGATTTGGAAAGCGTGATTAAATCGGTCAATGCTGGTGAGATTTTCCGCTACCTCAATAAGCCATGCCGACCCGAGATGCTGCAAAGTGTCGTCAAGCTTGGCGTGCAAATCTATGACCGGATGTCCACGCTAAGTCCCTCCCCGATTCAGGTGATAGGGTCAGCACCGGCAAAGGCAGCAGAACTGTTGCCCAAAAAAGCATCAGCAAAGCCAGCAGTGCTCTTCGTGGGATACACAAAGGAGGAGATTGCACAGTTTGTCGAGAAACTGAGCGACATCTATGATGTCATCACGGCGGATACGGTGGAGTTAGCTTTTGAGGTTTTCTCAAAGAAAAATATCTCGGTCATTGTTAGCGAGTTGAACTTGGGCGAATATGATGGCGTGGATTTCTTGCAAACACTCAAGCAAGAGCGCCCACAGACTGTAATTGTCATTCTCACCGATACGGTGGATGTGAAGCTGATTATGAGAGCGGTCAACGAAGTCAATGTCTTCAAATATATTCCCAAGCCTACAACTCAAGAGCAGATGGAACGCACCTTACGCGAAGCCACAGCTAAAAACAACGAGTATCTACAATATCCTGAACCACTTTTGCAGACTGTCAGGCAAGAGACAGCCCCGCAGCAAACGGCGCAGCCAAAAGAGGAAGATTCAGACCTCAAAAGCAAACTCAAAGCGGCACAGTCGCTCTTTAAGAAAGGTTAAACAGGACACATATCAATTCACAAGCAGGAGCACGCCGAAAGCAAGCATCACGTTTTTCATGATGACACAAGAAGCCACTTGTGCATCACCCTGAGCGTGTTGGTGAAAACTGGTGCCACAGTCAAGCTCCTTGAGCCAGAGCTTACCGCTTCACAAGACGGCACGATGACCTTTCGCCATACCGCATGAGCAAGAAAACGTGCTCTGTTAGTGCACAGCAAAAAAAGCGACGGTGAAGGACTTTGGCATGAATTGTTTAGATTCTCTTTTCGGTAGTACACACAAAGAAATTCAAAGGCGCTCAACGAAGTAGGGGACAATGGTAGAAGAGACATATTCTCATCTGTTGGAGAAATTAAGAGCGGCGTATCGTCGCATGCAAGTGCGAGAGTTGCTGCAAGGGGTATCGAAGTTTTTGGTCGTGGTATTAGCGGCGGTCATTGCGGTGTCAGCGGTAGAAGCGGTAGGGCGGTTTGCGACGGTAGGGCGGCTGATGTTGCTTATGATGTTGGGGTTAGTGAGCATGGCGGCGTTGATAAAATTTCTGGTTTTACCGTTATTGCAAAAAAGTTTTAACCCTGACGCCGTAGCCAAAGTCGTTGGAGAGGCGTTTCCCAGCCTCAAGGACCGTTTAGTCAATGCATTGCAGGTGTATCATGAATCGGCGGGAAATCCCTTTGCCGCTGCGGCGCTGAAGCGTGTGGAAAAGGAAGCGGCGCCGTTCAATTTCGAGCAAGCCATTTCGTTAGACAAGGCGAAAAAAACCGGCGGTGTTGCCGCAACGAGCGTGATGGTGGCAGCCTTGCTATTTGCCCTCTCACCGCTGGGACTCAACAAAGCGCTGGTGCGAATTGTCAAATTCAATGAGGACTTTACGCCGCCACCACCGTTTAAGATTATCTCGCTTTCAAAAGATATCGAGATTGCAAAAGGTGGCGATGCTGAACTGCGCTTCAGAGTGGTGGAAAATCCTGAAAGCGAGACACCGTTAGAAGTGCGCCGCCTGACGCTCAAACTCATCGACGAAAACGGCTTCGAGTGGCAAGAGCTAAAACTGGTGCAAGATAGTACAGGTGAATTTGCCTATCAGCTCAAAAATCAAAAACAGCCACTTGTCTACTTTGCCGAAAGCGATGTGGCGGGCAAAATCATATCCAGCGAAAAACACCGTCTCACCGTGCTTGACAAGCCGCGTTTGGAGATGTTTCAACTCGCACTCGTGCCCCCCGCATACAGTCGGCTAAGTGTGCAGCAACTTGAGCCAAACTTCGGCGATGCCGTTGCGCTCAAGGGCTCAAAAGTGTCTCTACGCCTCAAAGCCTCAAAGCCAATTCAAGCCGCTACACTCATTGCAAATGATACACTGCTGATGCCCATGCAAGTCAGCGGCGATTCAGCCCTGCTCACCTTTGTGCTCAAAGACGATATTGCCTATCAGCTCGAAGCATATGACCGAGCGCAGATGCGCACCGAAAAAAGTGCCATCTACCACATCCGAGTCCTGCCCGATGAGTATCCAACGATTCGAATTTTGCAGCCAGAAACAAAAGAAACCACGCTGCCTGAATCGCTCATCCAACCCTTGACAATCGAGCTCAAAGATGATTTCGGCTTCAGCAAGCTCTCGTTGAAATTCCGCGTGACAAAGTCCGAGGTGGGCGAGCCTGAACAAGAGTTTCGTGAGCTCCCGATTTCGCTCTCTGGAGAAGGCTCTCAGATTGATAAGATTGTCAACTTTACATGGAACTTGAACAAGGTAGGTGTGGTCGCCGGCGATGAATTAGAGTTTTATGCAGAAGTGCATGACAACGATGCAGTGTCAGGCTATAAAGCCGCACGCACCGATTTTTATCGATTCCGTCTGCCCTCCTTAGAAGAAGTCTTTGCGGAAGTCGAGCAAGCGGAAAAGAACGCCACAGAAGCCTTAGAAAAAAAGATTGAAGAAGCCAAATCCATTCAGGAGCAGCTCGAGAAGGTCCAAAACGAACTGCGCCAAAAAAACCGCTCCAACTGGCAAGACCGCAAGGTTCTTGAGCAGGCTCTCAAAAAGCAAGAAGAACTGCAGAAAAGTGCCGCCGCCATTTCAGACGAGTTGCAAAAAATGATGCAACAGATGCAAGAGCGCCAATTGGTCTCTGAAGAAACCTTGCAGAAGTATCAGGAAGTGCAGCGGCTCATGGATGAAATCAATTCGCCAGAACTCAAAGAAGCGATGCGCCAATTGCAAGAGGCACTGGCACAGGTCAATGACCAGCAGTTGCGTCAGGCTTTAGAGAAAATGACCTTCAACGAAGAGCAGCTGCGAAAAAGTCTGGAGCGCACCAAAGAACTTTTGCAGCGCATCCAACTCGAGCGCAAAATCGATGAGCTGGCAAGGCGAATGAACGAAATGATTCGAAAGCAAGAAGAACTGCGTGCCGAAACCATGCAGCAGTCCAAAAAAAACTCTGAAAAATTCAAGGAGTTGCAAAAAGAGCAAGACCGTCTTGAAAAAGATCTCAAAGAGTTTGAGCAGGCACGCCAAGAATTAGAAAGCAAAATGAAGAATTTCCCAAAGCAGGAACAATTGCCGATGGAAGAATTGGAAAAGTTGCGTGCTCAAGCCGAACAAGATGAATTAGAAAAGGATGTCAGTGAAGCTGAAGAAAAGCTTAGGGAGCAAAATGCCGAGGCAGCAGCAGAAAAGCAACAATCTGCCCTGCAAAAGATGAAGCAGCGCCAGAAGCAAATTGCAGAAATGAAGCAAGAGCTCTCGCGCCAGCGCCGCCAAGAACTGCTTGAAGCCATGCAAAACGCCGCACGGTCGGCGCTCGAGCTCTCCAAAGAACAAGAAGCCCTGAAGAAAGAAACAGAGCAGATTCGAAACCAAGCCTCCTTCGAGCAGTCTCGTGAAATTGCCCAGAATCAGCAACAGATTTTGGAATCACTCAAACAGTTGCAGGAGAGCATTTCCAAGATTGGCAAAAAGTCGTCAAAAATTCGCGCCGAAATGTCTCGCCAGTTAGCCAGAGCTGAGGAGCAAATGGAACAATCTATTGCATCAATGGAAGCACGCAATGCACCACAGGCGGCACAAAACATGAAAGAAGCCATGCACATGCTCAATGAATTCGCACAACAAACCAGCGAAATGCTGGCGCAAATGATGGGACAGCAAGGCAAAGACGGTCAAGGCGAGAGCGGCGATTCACTCTCCGAACTGATGCAAGGGTTGTCTGACCAGCAAAGCGAGCTCAATGGTGAAACTCAATCCTTGATGCAAGGAAGAAATCAAGCCGATAGAGCACAACGCTTGGCACAGCTTGCTGCACAGCAACGCCTGATACAGGAACAACTTAAGCAATTGGCACAGCGGCAAGCACAACGACAAAATGAAGGCAAAGGCAATGAGCTGATGGGCAACTTAGAAAAACTCGCCGAGGAAATGGAAGAAGCCGCCAAGAGCTTAGAGCAGCAAGACCTCTCACGCGAACTGGTTAAGCGTCAGCAACAAATTCTCTCACGCATGCTGCAATCGACCAAATCGCTGCAAAGACGAGAGTTTGAAGAACAGCGCGAAGCCAAAACCGCTAAAAACTTCGTGCGCAAGTCGCCCGCTGAAATTGAATCGCAAACTG
>Ga0308414_1000122_pt1 | contig 45863 bp, 38 predicted proteins | sample HotsprSampleOS50_FD_205667 | JGI IMG/M metagenome (GOLD analysis project Ga0308414, IMG submission 205667) | Hot spring phototrophic mat microbial communities from Octopus Spring, Yellowstone National Park, Wyoming, United States - 20090730_OS50 ... | reverse complement strand
AATGGAAGCCCGGTATTCTGATATCAGCCGATCCGTTTCACGTGGTGCGGCTGGCAACGAAACTGATGGAAGAGGAACGGCGCTTTCAACAGGCCGAACAACGGCTGCACACGCGCGACGCGCAGGTGCCGGCAGGGCCGTTGCGCGCGGGCGGCGAACGCCTGCGGCCCGCCATCCGCGCGCGGCGCCGCAGGGGTCGTGTGTCGTTGATGGAGGAGGTACACTGCCGCATGACCACACGCCGCCATTGGCGGCCTGCGTTCAGCTCTCTCCGGTGGTATTCCACACCTCCACATGCTATACTAGTCGCGGATGCCTTCCGGCACCCCTGCCACAACTTTTTTGTAGAGCCCTCCCAGCCTGCCGATTGGTAGGCGGCTGAAATGGCCGCCTGCCGCTTTCCCAAAAACGCACGCACGCGCCGACAATCGTGGCGATGGGCAGGACTTCGGTGAATGGCACCGTGCAGTAGAGGCCCGCGGCAAGACCGCAATACAAGGCGTGGCGCTGGCTTAGGCCGAGCGCGCGGCCCAGCCAATATCCCGCCAACCCGCCCACCGGCGGCCCAAGAAACAGCCCCACGGGGCCAAACGTCGCCAGGTCGATGAAATCAATGATCAGTCCGGCAATCACCGGGCCAAAGGCGTAGTTCAGCCGCTGCAGCGTGCTGCCGGGCGGGCGCGGCGGCGGCGGCACGCATGCAACCTGCGTCTCTTCCGCCGGCACGACTTCCGCTTCAACCTCTATCGGCTCGGTGTGGCTATTCATGAACGCGTTTGTAGTGCCTGCGCGCGGCAGGCGGCCTTGACGTCGCGCGGGATGAGCGCTACCGCCGCCCACACTAGCCCGGGCACAATCAGCAGATCGTCAAGGTGGCCCAGCACGGGGATTACATCCGGAATCAGATCAACCGGCGAAACGAGATAGGCCAGCGCGCCGCCTAACAGCCAGCGCGACAGCCGCGGCGTGCGCGGGTGCACCAGCAACAGCCGGTAGTAGCGCAGCTCCCGCATGATGTTCTGGACTATCCCCTTCATCATACCAAACTCACTACAACCGCTACGCGGCCTGTTCAGGTTGCAGAAAAAAATGTGGCGGTCGCAGCCATGAGTTGACCGAAAGCGTCTGCATCATTTCACGTTGTTGAATGCGTTTCGTGCAGTGTGGATGAGACAGTAGATGCGCAGACAGCCGATGCCTGGCGGGCCGTAGACGCCAAAGCAGTTAATGGCCGCATGAGTGCTGCTGATGTTCTCATTTCCACCTCTTGTATGACCATCTTCCCCAATAAGATGGTGGCAATTGTTTTTGTTCACCACCTTTGTAACATCATAGAAACTTCCCTGTAAAAATGCGCCCCAGCCTGCAGCGCCGCAAAGACCTGGAAGCCTTGCTCAGAGCCTTGGCGGTAGTACGGACATCTGATCTGACAATCAATGTGGACGGCTGTTGCAAGAGTATCTGTTTAGCGTGTTGCGCACGAGCCCCCGCCGATGACCATCTGCCACGTCTCAATTGTATTTATGCACTGGTTTGTCCTTTATTCACGCGTCTCCGGGCGAGGTTATGCGCGCGCCCGCAGCATCTTGGCCGCCGTCTCGCCGCCGTTTTGCAAATAGAGCAGCGGCAGCGGCCGGTCGGTCTTTTCAATGAACGCAGGCCGCGCCTGCCACGGCGTGCCTGACAACACGTTGGCCAAATCCATCCAGTATTGCAGCCGCGCCGGTTTCAAATTCCACGTCATGTGGAAATGATTGGCGGGCGCGTATTGCTTGTACTCTACCATACTGGCATATTTGGGCACAACAAACGTGTGCGGCCACGTCGGTGTGGAAGTGTTGCAGACCGCCTGCGCCAGCTTCTCCGGCAGCTCCACCGTGCACGCCTCGTCCCAGAACATCGTGAACATGTTGTTGACGGCGCTGTACGCCAGGCGGCCGGCGATACCTTCAATCCCGCCCGGCGACATGAACGTGACGGAGTTGCCCAGGCCCGGGAAGTAACCCGCTTCGGCCAGCGGCATCGAGACCCCCGCCATGATCTCCTTGACAGATGCGCCGGGCTGGGCGGCCCAGTCGAATGATGCGCTGCCCGAATTATCGCCATCCACGAGGCCCTTCCTCTCCCAGATGGTATCGCCCTTCAGCGCCACGCCCAGGCGGCTGGCCAGCGCTTTGATTTCCCACGCTTCCCACACTTTGCGGAAATCCATGAAGAGCGGCGGATTGCCGCCGGAGAGCCACGTGTAGAACAGCATGGTCAGCAGACCCTGTGTGTCGGCTTCCGTGGCATACGGCAGCGGCGCCTTGCGCCCGGTGTGGTCGAAGGTCGAATTGAACAGCGACTCCATGCCGTCGGCCACGGGCAGCGGAATGCCGCGCGTGTCCGAGCCCCATTCGAGCTGGCTCATAAACCCGCCGCCCACCGCGTTGAGATCGGCCATGATGTCGCGCACAATCAGATACATCGCCAGGCTCTTGTTGAAGCGCTCGCTGTCGGCTTTGGCGGGCAGCTCGATGCGCGCGCCGAGGTGTTCGTCGAGCCAGCCGCGCAAGGCCGCGAGTTCTTTTTGATCATACGCTTCTTTGGCCAGCATGTCGGCCAGCAGCTTCATGTCGAGGCGCGTAATTTCGATGCCGAAAGTAGTGCGGGTGGGAATGACATGCTGCAGCGCCGTTTCCATGCCCATCGAGTCGTGGCCAAAAATGACAACACGGCGGCCTTTCAAGCCCACGTAGGTGCAGGCGGCGTAGCACCAATCAATGAGTGCCTCGGCCGTTTCGGGCGTCATGCGGGGATTCTGGCCCGTGTCGGGCCATGTGCCGACGTTGATGTGGGCGAGCCTGCCATACTGGGCGAGCGCGCCATTCGCAGCATGCACGAAGACAACACCGGGCTTGGGCCCGCTGTTGCCACAGGTCAAATTAAGCGGTGTGTCTTTGGGGAAATGGCTGAGCAGGGAGATCAACCCCAACTGCGGAAACGCCCAGGTATCGGGCACGACGACGAGTACATTGACGCCGGCGGTTTTGAATTGCTGGGCCACGATATCGGCTTGGCGCTCGCCGTCAATCAATGTTGCGGCCCACACCACGCGCGGCCTGATACCACCGGGCAGGGCGATGCCGTCGGCGACGGTCTCGGCCGCCATGGCGACAATGTTGCGCGCGCGGGTGCGCGAGGCTTCATCAATGCGCGGATCGCATGTGGCGCAGACGCCGATGACAGGTGCGGCAGGTTTGTAGGTTTTAACAATGGGCAATTTTTCGGCGCTCATGGAGTTCTCCTCGCTGGGTGAAACAAAGTGTCTGTAATGTGCATATTCTACCATCCCGCGCAGTGCATGTCAACTAGCCTGGGTGTCCCAGATCCAGGCGACGCCAGCACTGCTTGACTTTGGTGTAGTAGTTGTGTCATAATACCTGCCACTGTTATCAGGAACATGCTGACACAAGCTCATACAACGTTTGAGCCGCATGTAGTGGAGACGCTGCGTGGCCTGAGTGCGGAGGAGGCTGCCGCGCGCGCCCGTGCGGACGGGCCGAATGAGCTGCCCGGCGCCACGCGCCCTGGCCTGCGCGACGCCGTGCGTGAGGTCTTCACCGAGCCGATGTTTCTCCTCCTCCTCGGCTGCGGAGCGCTCTACTTCTCCATGCGCGACTGGCAGGAAGGCGTGATCATGCTCAGCTTCGTGCTGGTGATCATGGCGATTGAGTGCGTGCAGAAGCGCAAGACGGAGCGGGCGCTGGAGGCGTTGCGCGATCTTTCCAGCCCGCGCGCGCTGGTCATACGCGACGGTGTGCAGACGCGCATTGCCGGCCGCGACGTCGTGCGCGGTGATATCCTGCTGCTGAGCGAAGGCGACCGCGTGCCCGCGGATGCCGAACTGCTGTACAGTGTTAATCTTCTTGTTGATGAATCTCTCTTAACCGGCGAATCCGTGCCCGTGATGAAACGCCCCGCGCCGGCGGGCCGTGCTGAAGATGCATGCGTGTATTCCGGCACGCTGGTGGCGGGCGGGCGCGGCATTGCACGCGTAACGGCCATCGGCGCGGCCACCAAACTGGGCGGCATCGGCAAGGCCTTGGCGGGTGTTGCCGGCGAACGCACGCCGCGCCAATGCGAATTGCAACAGGTGGTGACGAAGGTGTCCATCGCTGCACTGCTCTTGTGCATGCTCGTCATACTGCTCTACATCATCACGCGCGGTGAGTGGCGGCAGGCGTTTCTTTCCGGCATTACGCTGGCCATGGCGATGCTGCCCGAAGAGTTTCCCGTGGTCTTCACGGTTTTCATGGCGCTGGGCGCATGGCGCATCGCAAAACATAATGTGCTGGCGCGCCGCTTGCCCGCCGTGGAAACCCTTGGCGCGACGACCGTCTTGTGCAGCGACAAGACCGGCACGATAACGCAAAACACCATGCGCGTGCAGGCGCTGTGCGCCAACGGTGTAGTGCTCGAACTTTCTGACGGGCCCGGCCGCCAGCTGCCCGAAGCTTTTCATGAATTAGTTGAATATGCCCTGCTCGCCAGCCCGCCCGACCCGTTTGATCCCATGGAACGCGCCGTGAAAACACTCGGTGAATACGCGCTGGCGCGCACCGAACATCTGCACGAAGACTGGCATCTGGTGCGTGAATATCCGCTTTCGCCCGCCCTGCTGGCCATGTCGCGCGTGTGGCAGTCGCCCACGGGCGCTGAGTATGTGATTGCTGCCAAGGGCGCGCCGGAAGCGATGATGGATTTATGCCATGTATCCCGCGAGGTGCACGCGGCCATCGCCGCACATGTTGACGCGCTGGCCTCGCGTGGTTTGCGCGTCTTAGGCGTGGCGCGAGCGCTGTTCTCGCCGCGCGACCTCCCCGGCGGCCAGCACGATTTTCATTTCGAATGGCTCGGCTTGATAGGGTTGTCCGACCCGGTGCGTGCCGGCGTGCCGGCCGCTGTGCTGCAGTGTGCCGAGGCCGGCATCCGCGTCATTATGATCACCGGCGATTATCCGGCCACCGCCTTTCACATCGCCCGCCAGATCGGTCTGCCCCACGCCGCGCAGTGTGTGACAGGCGCGGAATTGGATGCGCTGGACGACGAGGCGCTGCGCGCACGCTTGCGCAACACGTCCATCTGCGCGCGCGTGGCGCCGGAACAAAAATTGCGCATCGTGCGCGCGCTCAAAGCCAACCATGAAATTGTTGCCATGACAGGCGATGGCGTGAATGATGCGCCCGCACTCAAGGCCGCGCACATCGGCATTGCCATGGGCGGGCGCGGCACGGATGTGGCGCGCGAAGCCGCCGCACTGGTTCTCACGGATGATGACTTTTCGTCCATCGTCACCGCCATCCGCATGGGGCGCAGAATTTTCGACAACTTGTGCAAGGCGATCGCCTATATCATCGCCGTGCACGTGCCCATCGCGGGTTTGTCACTCATCCCGGCGTTGCTGGGGTTCCCGCCGCTGCTGCTGCCCGTCCATGTGGTGTTTCTTGAACTCGTCATTGACCCAGCGTGTTCCATCGCGTTTGAAGCAGAAGCAGACGAGCGCGGCATCATGCGCCGCCCGCCCCGCCCGGCAACAGAATCATTGTTCAGCACACGCACCGTGCTGATCAGCCTTGTGCAGGGCCTGGCAGTGCTCGGCATGTTGCTTGCCGTGTATGCCCTTGCCGTGCAGCTGCGCCGCACCGAGGCCGAAATCCGTGCGCTCGTCTTCACCACTTTGATTGTTGCCAACACCGGCCTGATTCTCACCAACCGCTCGTGGTCGCGTTCGATCTTCGCCAGCTTCCGCACCCGCAACACAGCCGCTGCCGCTGTGGTTGCCGGCGCGCTGTTTTTCCTGGGACTCGTGCTCTACGCGCCGTTCCTGCGCGCCTTGTTCAAATTCGACGTGTTGCATGGTGTTGATCTGGCCATCTGTGCCGGCGCCGGCATGCTGGCGATCGTGTGGTTTGAGTGCGCCAAGTATGTCCGCCGGCGCCACATCACATGAGCACACGCGCGCCCCCGCGCGTGCCGGAAAAAGCGCCGCTACGCCAGCGGCGTGCGCTCGACCACCCCGTGTTCCATCGGCTTGTTTTTCAACACTTCCCGCGGGCCGTAGATGCCGCTGTTGATGCGCGTCAGCGAATACACAATCGTGTGCGGCAACAGAAACGTGGCCGGATCCGACACCGCGTTGCAGCCCACTTGGCAGTAATCGCCCATGATGATGCCAATCTTGCGCCGCCCCAAGGGAATCGCGGTTCCATTGTGTTTCAACACCAGCGGGTCTTTGCGCCCGAAAATATTGACATTCGCCGCCGTGGCCTGGTTGCCAAAATGCGTGTGATAGCCGCAGATGCTGTCGCCCAAATAAGACGGATGCGGGAAATCACTGTCATCCATCACGACGGCGTTTTTCAGTTCACCACGAAAGACGCCGCGCCGCCCAAGAATCACATTGCCGCGCAGGTAGGCGCCTGGGCGCACTTCGCTGGCCTCGCCAATCATGGCCGGGCCGCAAATCCACGCGCCCTGCACGCGCGCGTGGGCGCCGATAAATACGCTGCCGTCGCTCAGATCAAACACGCCGCCGCGCACCTGCGCGTTTTCGTCTACAAACAGGAAATGTTCGTCTTCGCCACCAATGATGCGGTCAGGAGTGCACGCCGCACCCGGCGAAAGAATGACATTAAATTTGCCTTCGCAGACCGTGCTGGGCCAGTCACTGTGCTCGACATGATACTCAGTATCAAAGGTGCGTGGAAATGCCGCGAACATTTCGTGGCAATACGGGCCGATCTCGTTCAATACATCCACCACGGTGCGCACCCCAGGCCGCGTGAACAATGTGTGATGCTCGAACGGATGCGTGATGAAGTCAAAGAAGCGGTGCGGCGCCAAAAGATCGTCAACTGCCATGGGGCTCTCCGTTATGCGTAGAGGCGTTTGAAGCGCGGCGGCAAATGGTCCTCGTGTTCAAGGTGGGCAAAGAATTCTTCACCCGTGACAAACACATGGCCTTTGTCAATGTAGCTTTCGGTGACAAACGGGCTGGTGGCGTGCGGGAAGATCATGTAGCGTGTTTTATGATAATCGCGCGCATGGCCGAGCTCGTCCATCATGCCGGTGCTGAGCGGCGGGCGGTCAAGATACGGATGAATCGCCACCACGGCATCACATTTGCCCACATACCAGTGCAGATCGCGGTGCACGGTGAAGGAGTAGGTGGCCTCGCGGTCTTTGGGATCCGCAGGATCGGTGCTGCTGGAGATTTCAATGCTTTGTGGATCAATCACCGCACCGTACCAGCGCAGGCGCTGGATAAATTCTGTCACTTGCACGCGCACGGCCGGGTCGGCGTGTGTCATCGAATAACTGGCATAAAACAGTGTCGCGTCCGGATCCAGAAAAAACGTCAGCAGATTCTGCACCGGCTCGCGCGCGGCCATCACCACATGGCGCACGTTCATCAGTTTGGCCCAGTCTTCGCTCAGGCTCACTTCTTCATTCATCCATGAGAGGATTTCGTGAATCGTGTGATTGCGGTCTTTAATCGCCTGCAAAAAGGTGTCATGCGCGGGCGGCGTCTCCAGGCGCTGCTGAATCAGCCATTCGGCGTCAATCAACGTGACGATCATGTCCGGCGCGATGAATTCGCGAATGTATTTGTGGTCTTTGAACTTGCGGTTGATGCGGTTCCATTCCACTGTGGCGGGCGCGCGCACGATGACATGCGCATGATCATGCTTCTCGATTTCAAAGCCGATGCGCTCGTATTCGCGTTCACGGATCAGCTCGAGGATGTAATCGGTGGTACCCAGCAGGCGTTCCATCGGCTTCTCGCCGCCGCGCGTCATGCGCTCCACCAAATCAAAGTATGCGATGTCAAGCCCGTGGCGCCGGCCTTCGGTGCATGCCTGCTGCAGCCAGGGCCCGTCCTCCAAACCCGCGATGATGCCCGTAACAAGTACGCGCATGGGCGCTCCTAGAGTTGGTAGTTGCGCTGATATTCAGCAATCACTTCGCCTGCCAGGCGAATGTCGCCTTTCGGGCAGCCCCAGATGTTGCAGAAGCCCACGGCGTTTTGATTGGCAGGGTCTTCATCCAGCGACAGCATCACATACTCGCCGTCCCACTGGCAATCGCACGGCGCCAAAATCGGCATGGCCACTTCACATACCGGGCAGCACACCTGCAGACGGTCGCCCAGCACATAGTTGTGCCCGCCGCTGCGATGCCGCTTGTTCAAAATGGGCGAGAGATACACAATCGCATTTTCTTTTTCATGCTTGCACAGCAGCTTGATGCCCGGCAGGCCGTCAAATTTGTCGTTGTCATCCGTAATCAACTGATGGCCGTTCGGGCAGAACGCCTGGTGGATATGCACGGTGTGCTCGTAGTGCAGGCCATGCAGCTGCAATTCCTTGATGACGGCCTCGCGGTCGGGCACGATCAACCCGCCATCGTCAGTAAACCGGTCCATAACACCTCATCGGCAGACATTAGCGCGCATCGAGAAACGCCTCAAACGCCTCGATCGCAGGGAAAATACGCGTGCAATAGCGCTCAAAAAACGGGCTGCGCGCGCCCGCAAAAATCGCATACACCGACTTGTTGCGCGTGTGGGCGTAGATCATTTCGCTGATCACCCCGGGTGACAATTTGTCCGTTGGATAATACACCACGATAAAATCGCTCTGGTCAATAAAACGGTAGTCGCGCGTGATCGTGCGGTGCTTGATTTGCTGCACCACCGTCTCGTTGAGTTCCTGCAAATCCAGCGGCGGCGGCGTTGTGTCCGTGTGTTCGCTGGCATGCGCCAGCTCCATGTCCTTGATGTGCAGTGGATCGAAGACCACGAAGCGCGTGGTCAATTCCCGCCCAAACGCTTGAATGCGTTCCAGCAATTCTGGCTTTTCCGCGCGGATCGTGGTGATGGGATAGCTCAGATACATCTTCTGCCGCTGCGGCTCGAACAGCAGCCGGTCAAGATTGTCTATGTGATGATCCCGCGCAATCACCCAGCACGGCTTTTGCTGGAAATCCGCCAGCGTGCGCGTGATAAACTCCTCTTCATCCAGCCAGATGTTCAATTCGCCCAGCGTGGGCTTGCGCTCCCATTCCTTGCTGCGCTGAATGCGCTCGTGGATTTCTTTCAAATTATCTACCACGTTGACATACACGCCGGGCGCTAGCTTCATGATGTCACTGTAATTAAAGCCGGGCAGCAGTTGGTTGCGCCAGCGAAATGTCAAATGAATGCTGATGAACACATCATCGTGGCTTTCCAGCCGGCGCAGCAGGCGCTCGCACGCCGCCACGCGCAGCGCCTTGAGCAAATTCGTGTCAACGTCAAGAATGCGGCCGTCAGAAATAGACAGTTTTTGCTCGTCAATAATCTCAAAAATCGTGCGCCCCACATCGTAGACGCCGACATTGCGGCCGTGCGCAGTGCAGTAGGCCGCCAGTTCGCGCGCCACATCCCCGCGTTCGCTGCCGCTGATTCCTGTAAATAACACCCGCATAGCACGTCCTTGTAGTGAATGTTCCTGCGTTACCCTAATGATACCAAATCAGCGCGGAAAAGCAAAGCAGGGAGCACCGCCTAGGAGCGCCGGGCATCTGGACGGCACTGTCAAGTGGACGCTGGGCACTCTTTGTGGTAGAATATGATGACACTGCTAACCTAATGCGCTGGGATGCGTATGTATGATGGCGTTGGTTATTATCCACACCACGGGCCGCACGCGCGCCGTAGGGAACGTGTGCAAGTGGTCGCCGTGGTGCTGTGTTCGGTTATGTTCGGCGGATGCCGCCCGGCGCCTCATGCACCACCCGTTGTGATGCCGTCCTCATCATCTACAGGAGTTTTCATGCGCAAGATACACAAAACAGATGCCGAATGGCAACAACAACTTACCCCAGAACAGTTTCGTATCACACGCCGCAAAGGCACCGAGCCGGCGTTCTGCAGCGGGTTTCATGACCACAAAAAGCCAGGCATCTATAGCTGTGCGTGCTGCGGGTTGCCGCTGTTTTCATCCGATGCCAAATTCAACTCTGGCACAGGCTGGCCCAGCTTTTTCTCGGCCATTGCGCCAGAGCATGTGGCCACGCGGCCGGACACCAGCCACGGTATGCAGCGCACGGAAATTCTGTGCGCGCGGTGCGATGCCCATCTCGGCCATGTCTTTAACGACGGGCCGCCGCCCACGGGCCTGCGCTATTGCCTCAATTCAGCCGCGTTGACGTTTAAAGAAAAACCAGCAACAGCCGGCCCGGTCAAACTTGCATATGCCACGTTTGCCGCAGGCTGTTTTTGGGGCGTGGAAGCTGCTTTCCGCAAACTGCCCGGCGTGCTCGATACGGAAGTGGGCTACACCGGCGGTACCACGGAACGGCCCACGTACAAAGATGTCTGCCGCGGTGATACCGGCCATGCTGAGGCCGTGCGCGTGTTGTACGATGCCGCACAGATCAGCTATGAACAGCTCCTCGACGCCTTTTGGAACATGCACGACCCCACCCAGGTCAACCGGCAGGGAGTTGACATCGGCACGCAATATCGTTCTGCGATTTTTGTACACTCGCCCGAGCAAGAGCGCGCGGCGACAGCATCAAAACAAGCGCTGCAACAATCCGGGCGCTTCAAGCGCCCGGTTGCGACACAGATTGTGCCCGCCGGCCCGTTCTGGCCCGCCGAAGAATATCATCAGCGCTACCTCGAAAAACACCGTTCCGCCGCGTGCCACATGGGGAAGTAACGCGCACGCACCCGCCGCGGGAAGCGCAGAGGGGCGCACCGCCACGTTGAAGTTCATCATTGGTCACGTTTCATTCGACATGTTGTGTCGTGTGCAAACGGCATTTTGTGTCGAATGAAAGCGCTGTCATTTTTTGGAGATGTGCATGTATGCCGCAGCAGCTGCGCTCCCGCACGCCACCGCATCATTATGGCAGGTACTGCTCAAGGATGTCTACGGAACGCGATGCCAGCGAACCAATGCCCGTACGCACAACCAGGCGTTTGCGCCGCTCGCCTTGCACGGGCTCCTTCTTCTCGTCGAACAGACCGTCACCGTTAATGTCTTTCACCGTCTGGGCCTGAATGTCAATTGTGTAGGCGCCGCTGTCGAGGCAGAACAGGTTGGCCGCGCGCTCGAAAATCTGGGGTGTCATGCCGCGCACGTTGAGCAGGTCGCCAACACTGGTATACGGCTTCAAGGATGGCTTGCCGCCCAGGTCAATGCCGGCGTAAATATCGCGCGCCAGCGCGGGGGTGATGCCTGGCAGACTGGCGAGCAGGCGCGGGCTGGCGGTGTTGACATTCACGCGCCCGGGCACCGGTACGGGGGTCAGCATGGCGTAGTTGAACCACGCAAAGCCGCTCTGCCGCCGCCGCTGCGCCACCACGCCTTGGAGCTGTTCCTGCTCCACTAGTCCGCGCTCGCTTACGCCGTGCGCCGTCAGCCACAGTTTGAAATCACCCTTGGGGGACACGTGGGCTGGGGAGATGCGCCCGGCATAAATGCCGTCATCCTTGCCATACTTGGCATTGCGCGCCAGCATGTCGTATTCTTTCTTCTCGAAATTCCATACTTCGATATCCAGCGCCGCATTGTCGTTTTCTTCCAGAAACTCCGTGGTGCTGATCGAATCGCTCAGGCCAAAGATATACAAGTGATAATTGCCGGGAATGGCGATGCGCTCCTTCCACGTCCACTCGCCAGGCTGGCCAGGGCGGCGGATATAGCAGAGGGCGCTGGCATAGCCCGGCCCCACGGAGAAGACATCACCAATGGCGGGGGTCAATGCTTTGCGGCCGGGCGCGGAGCGTACCATCGTGCGCACATCCGGGTCGTTGAGCTGCAGGGTGTTGCGGCTGTTGCCGAACACGGGGAACGTTTCGCCGCGCAGCTCGCCGGTCATAAAGCGCACCGTGTGCCCGCGCCATTGATTCACCTCCCATGCCGCGCTGTTGGCGCTGATGCTGCCCTGCCGCGTGCCGGACACCGTATACAGGGCGGGCTGCCAGTTGCCCGTACGTTCGGCGCGCTCATCGCAGGCTTCCAGGCGCAAGGCCGCCGCGCCAAACACACTGGCCAGCCCGCTGAGTGTTTCGCGCTGGCGCACACCGCTGCGCCCGTCGCCCACATTCTCAAAATCGCGCCCGATGCGCACGCGCTGCAACTCGCCGACACTCACGAACGGCCCATCTTTGATTTCCACCGGCCTGCGGCTTTTGCCGCGCACGGCATAGTTGGCCGCCAGCTCCGGCCGCCCGCTAATGCTGGGCTTGCGCCGCACAATCCAGTTGTAGTGCGTGGGGTCGGTTTTCTCCGTACTTTGCCCATACCACTCGTCCGGATTGCGGTCCAAATACGCATACGTCACCGTGCGCGCCACCACCTGCTTGTACTCATTCTTCAAGGTCATTGAAACGATGCCGCCCTTGGCCGGCATGCCCAGCAGCATGATGCGGTTGACGCCGGGCGATTCGCCGCGGAAGCCGCGCGGCTCGTAATGTTCGTTCGCAATACTGTACGTCGCATTCACGTCAATGTCAAATGACTTGCTGCCATTGCCGGTAACCACATAGCGGCAGCCGTTGGCACAGCCACGCCGGCTTTCCGGCTCGACCGTGTTCAGGAACTCTACTACTTCACCTTTGAATTGATCACGGCGGAATGTTTCTGCCCCCTTGACAAATACGCGCACATCGTAAATACCGCCGCCCTGGTTGATACTTTGCGCGCGGTCAATCTCATACTGCACGCCCCATGAGGAATTGGGGATTTCCCATACCGGCACATACTGGCTGGCATTGTTGCCCCAGTTATCACTGGGCGTTTTGGAGCCAAATTCTGTATTGAATAGTTTGATGTTGTTGACGAGATAAAAATAGCCGTTGGGCATGATAACAGGATTGGGATCGGGCATGCCCCGATTCAGCGAATACCCTTTGCCGTAATCAATTATGCCAATGTCGTTGACTACCGAGCCGGTGTTAAACGTCAAGTCCAGCCGCGCATAGAGATGGGCCGTGCACTCACGTTCATCAGTTCGATCACTTCCGGGCGGATGAACGTCAGCCCCCACGGCGCGCACCAGCCGCTGTATTGCAGGTTGACGGGATCATACACCGCATTACGGCCTGAAATATAAAACACATCCAGCGTGCCGCGGCGCGTGCTGCGCACGGGCTGGTAATCTCCGCTGCGGTCGCCGCCGTAATACAATTTGTGATCCTTCGGGCGCCGGTCATCCTTCAACACATCACCCCATGGCGCGAAGCCCGCGTTGGCCACTTTGTCCAGATGCTTGTGATTGCACCAATTATTGACGACGGGCAGATAGTACACATTGGGCTGGAGTTTTTGCACGGTGATCATCAGCGGCATGCGCGGCCAGGCCCCTTCGGGCCCGCTGCCACCGGTCCACGCGCCAATCACGGCGCGTGCCAGTTTGCCGTCGCTTTTCGTAAACGGCGCCCCCTCCACGCGCAGCTCGCCGTCCGCGCGGCTCGACGCGATCTTGCGCGTCTGCACGTTGACAACACCACTGCGGTAGGCGTTGGAGTTGGAGAACGCCACGCAGATATACAGGTTCTGGAAGAAATTCGGCGGCCAGCGGAAGGCCGTATAGGTCGTACTATGAGCCCCCATCATGCGCCGCACGCGCCGCGAAGGATAGGCGCCGGCATCCCGGTTGTCCACGTAGCGGGCAAACCCGCGCTTGCGGGCGCTGGACATGTTGTGTTCACGCAGCACACTCCCGTCGAAATTGAAATCTTTCACCGGCCCGTACAACTCGACCCGTGTGCCATCCACCTCCACATCCCATGCCGCTTCGTTGGCCAGGGCGCCGAAATTATTATTATACGTGCGCCAGTCACGCCCCACTTCACCTGCCACCCGCGCGTACGCAAGCACGTCATACGACGGCACCACAAAATCATCGCGGTTCGGGTCAGTTCCATTGGCCAAGCCGGGCGACGTGTTGCGCGCGACGGTGCCGTCGTTCGCCAGCAGTTCATTAAAATTGACCGCTTCGACACCATATTGGGAACCCATGGTTGACAAAACGTGGTTTTGGTCGCGGTAATCCACCGTGTTAACGGCCAGCTGATCAAGCTCGCGTTGCGTGCCGCCAAACGGTTTGCGCATATTGGCCTGGCCGATCAGCTTGCGCGCCTGGCGCGCATTGACGGCGTTGACGTCGGCGGGCTCCGCGTCCGGCAGGCTGGCCGAGCCCGGCAGGTCTATTGAATACAGTGTGGTGCGCCGCGGAATCTCGCGCTGGATCAGCCGCCGCGATTCCAGCGTCAACTTCAACGGCCCGCCCAGCAGCACATTCAGCGCTTCGCTCAAACTGGTAATGCGCCGGTCATCGCCCTTCGGAAAATACGGCGAATACTCGCCCGGATCATCATACCCTTCATTGTCTTCATCCACAAGGCCGTTGGCGTTGTTGTCTATCCCATCGGACATTAGCAACACATTGTTGGCGTCGTCATCGCCGCGCGCTCCCGGCACATGGTTGGCGCCATAGCGGTAATGCACCACGCGTTCCATAACTTGCGAGGGCAAGCCACTGGCATACGTCAGCGCAACTTCCCCCGGCAGCCAGCCCGAACCGCGCGATTTGTCCATCAAAAATGATGTGTTCAAATTGACCTTGGCAGCTTCGTCTTCTACGGCCACGCGGTAGCGCCCTTCCACTTTTCCCAAGCTGTTTTTCACGTCAATCCAACGGCCGGCGACGGTCTCGCGCGCCTGGCGCGCATCCTGCGCTTCCACTCCGGTCGTGTAATCACCAAAGGCTTGGCGCAGGCTGCCGCGTGGCAGCGTCGAAATAGTCTCTCCTGCTGCCTGTGCCTGCTGCAGCACCGCTACGGCATGATTCATCCCGGATTCCACCAGCAAATTCAAGCGCTGAATATCCATCTGCGAGTTTGCGTTGGTAACATCCAGTTGAATCAGCACGGCAAAACTGGCCGCCAGCACGGCCAAAACCGTGAGCACTGACAATACTGCGACCAACGCGACACCCCGCTTGCGCCGTGGGATGGCAGGGGAAAAGCTGAATCGTGACATGGCTGTGTCCTTCGCAAATGTGTTCTGACAGCGGTGTCTCCGTGGCGGTACACCATTGCCGAATGGTCAGTATTCCTACCTTATGCTACACTTTTTTTGGCGCGTGTCAAGCACGCTGCCGGCCCTAGATGCGGCGACTAGCGACATAGGCGTGGAGCGGCAGCGGCCTCGTTGCCCTAAAATATGGAGGGGCAACGGCCTCGTTGCCCTAAAAATGGAGGGGCAACGGCCTCGTTGCCCTAAAAATGGAGGGGCAACGGCCTCGTTGCCCTAAAAATGGAGGGGCAACGGCCTCGTTGCCCTTGTACCCCGCACGCATAAGGCCGCCGAGGCCGGCGGCCTTCCCTAGTCGCTGAATCCAGGCCGGCGCGTTCGGCTGGTGTGCGCACGCGTTGCCGCGTCGCGCCCTCGCCCCGCGGCTGCCGCTTGGGCACCCGTCCTGTTTTGAGGCGGCGCCGTGCCGCTGCAATCGTCATTTTTTGCCGTCTGCAATCAACACAAATCGTAAATCGTAAATCGTAAATCGTAAATCGTAAATCCCTACAGGCTTTTCGTATAAATGACCTTGTCATCACCGGGCGCGTAGAAATCCGCCACGCGTGCGGCCTCATGATAGCCGCACTTAAGATAGAACCCGCGCGTGGAGCCGTAGCGCGCTTGGCCGCTCGTCTCAATAACCACCAGCCGTCCGTTGCGCGCCGCGATCATCTCTTCCGCGCGCTGCACCAGCCGCGCGCCGATGCCCTGCCCCTGGCTCGCGCGGTTCACGGCGATCCAGTAAATGTCAAACGTGCCCAGCGTACACGGAGTAGGACCGAAACACAGCCAGCCCACCGGCGCGTCCGCGCGCAGCGCCGTGAGCGATTGATAATGACCCTGCGGCCCAGCTTTGAGCGCCTCATCGAGCACTTCTTGCGCGATCGGCAGTTCGTCATCGCGGAAATAGCCCGTGCCTGCCACCAAGGCCAGGATCGCCGCGCGGTCGCCCGGCTCAGAATAGCGGATTTCAGTCATCACATGCGGCTGCTCCGGCGCGTGCATTGTTTGTTCCTCCGCCGCGCATTTCCTACAATAATCTGCACGAATTTTTTGAACGGCGTCTTGTCCGCTGCCAGCGCCGCTGCATAGCCTGCATCGGGTGATATGTCTGGATTGGCGTTTACTTCCAAAATGAAGAAGCGTTCGTGATCATCCATGCGAAAATCCACGCGGGCATAGTCGTGGCATCCGGTGAGAAACCACGCTGTGCAGGCGGCACGTAGCAGTTTGTCCTGCGCTTTTGCAGACACGGGCGCGGGAATGATGCGCGGTGTGTTCTGATACTCAAATGAGTGTGCCAGCCATTTTGCTGCATAATCTACTATGCGCGGTTTGCCCGGCGGAAAGGCCGAAAAATCAATTTCCGCCAGCGCCACCAGCCGCACGCCCCAGCGCTCTTCCAACAGCGCGGCCTGCAGCTCGCGCGTGCCGGCAAACTCTTCAATCAACGCCGGCTGCCCGAACTGCTCGTGAATCCTGCGCACCGCCAGGTCCAACGGCGGCCCTGCGCCATCACACACCGATGCCGCCGTAATGCCTTCGCTGGCGTCCGCTGCCACGGGTTTGACAATCAGGCGCCCGCGCGGCAGCCGCCGTGCATCAATCCTGCCGCCCGGCGCCACCACGATGCCCTTGGGCACCGGCAGGCCGCCGGTTGCAAGAATCTCCTTCGTCACCTGCTTGTCCTGCGTCCGTTGCAGCCCGTGCGACGACGCGCCGGTACATGCCATCCCATGCGCCATGCACACGCCCGGAACAAGTGCGGCAGCACCCGGTTCTGCCAGCGCTTCCACCAAATTGAAGACCACATCTTCCTGCGCGCGCCGCACGGCCTCCACCACATCCATCAAGTACCTCACGCTGACGATGCGGTGCGGCTCGCCTAGCTCTTGCAGTGCCGCCGCAACGTGCCGCACTTGGTCCAGCACGCCCGTGTCGCTTTCCACACACCACGGCGCACCCAACCCGGGCGCGTTATGCACAATCACGACGCCGCGCTCGCGCGGTTTACTTGATTTCGATCGGCGTGCCTTTCGCGGCGCTGGCATACATAGCATCCAACAGTTCCATCACAATCACACCTTCTTCAGCCGTCGCAATGTGCGGTGTGTTGTTCACGATACTGTCCACAAAATGATACATGGATGACTTGACCGCCGGCACCGGCGGGTGCAGCCGCATGTCGAACTGGCAGCCGTTGCGTTCGATGTATAATTCGGCTTCAAAGGAATACCCCTCATTGATGTTGTGTTGAATCAAGCCGCCGTGTGTGCCTAAAAGCCGCGTCTCCATCAACTCACGTTCCTTGATGTTGGCAGCCCAGGAAGCTTCCACGATCAGCGTCGCGCCATTGGCAAATTTCACCATGCCCACGGCCAGATCCTCCACATCAAATGTTTTGCCTTCGCGCCGGGCAATTGCACTGGCAATGTGATGGTAGGCACTGCCAATGACCCAGACGGGCTTGGGATAGCCCATCAGCCACAGCGCCAAATCCAGGCGGTGCACACCGAGATCAATCAACGGCCCGCCCCCGGCCAGCGCCTTCTGCCCAAACCAGCCGCCAAAGCCCGGCATGCCGCGCCGCCGGTGCCACACCGTGCGCGCAAAGTAAATCTCACCTAAAATCCCGCTGTCCACCTCGTGCTTCAGCGCCCATGACTGCTCCGTAAACCGGTAGGAAAAATTAATCATCAGACGTTTGCCCGCCGCCCGTGCTGTATCCAGCATCTGGCGCGCCTGGCCCGCGTTCATCGCCATCGGCTTTTCGCACAAGACATGGCAGCCAGCCTGCAGCGCCGCGATGGTGTGCGGCATGTGAAACGCATTCGGCGTCGTCACACTGACAATGTCCAGCCGCTCGCGCTGCAGCATGTCTTCAAACGACGTATACCGCCCCGGCACGCCGTGCTGCTCGCCAATCTCGCGCAGCCGCGCTTCGTCGGTGTCGCTAATCGCCACCACGTCGGCCATGGGATGTGATTTGTAACCGCTGACATGGTGGCGCCCCATGCCAAGCCCAATCACGCCTACACGCAGTTTGTTCATAGTGCATTCATTGTGGTTACATCATACTGCGGCGATCGCCGGCGCCGTATTACGCGGCCGGCGCCCCTGTTAAAGGTTCACATGGCGGTACATTGCGGCTCGCCAGTGGCGCGATCAAGCGCGGCCGCGCCCACTGCACCGCGTTCCACAGCACGGTGCGCACGTGCTCATCATAGTAAATTGGAAATGTTTCATGCCCCGGCGCAAAGTAAAATATCCGCCCATACCCGCGCGGCCAGCAACAGCCGCTGCGAAACACTTCTCCGCCCGCAAACCACGGAATAAAAATCAATGCCTCCGGCGCGGGAATGTCAAAATACTCACCATACATTTCCGTGCGCGGCAGCTCGAAATACGCGCCAATGCCGTGCGTAATGGGATGCGCGGGGGCTACATTCCACAGGCGTTCCTTTTCGCCCGCTTCGCGCCACGTGTGCGTGCCACTCGTGCCAAGCAACGCTTTAAAAATCTTCGCGCCCAGCGATGCATGCAGCAGAATCATGCCCATGCCTTCCAACACCCGCCGCTGCACACGCGCGACAACGTCATCGCGCACGTCCTGTTGCGCGATGTGTCCCCACCAGATCAACACATCCGTAGCCGCCACTACCTCTTCCGTTAAGCCGTGTTCCGGTTCGTCCTGCGTGGCCGTGCGCACCGCCACGCCCCCGCGTGCCTGCAAGCCGTCCGCAATCGCCGTGTGAATGCCGTGCGGATACACGGTGCACGCCGCGCCTTCCGTGCGTTCATGCCGGAACTCATTCCACACCAGCACACGCACCGCAGGCTCTCTGTTGATGTCATTCATACGCGGAGTATTATAACGTTCCCCGCCGATAAATGTCAAAAAATGGGGCCGCGAGTCCAGCCGCAGATAAGGAAGCGGCATGACGAGCCGGGGCCGCTCGTCTGCAAAGTTTAGACATGCGCTTCCCATGAGAGATGAGAGCGGGACGCCCACGCCTAAGAATGTGCATCCGCCTTGCAGTGCGGTGCGCTATGTGGACCGGCCTTGAGTTGTTCTGTGGCGTGGAGGGGCAACGGCCTCGTTGCCCTTGTACCCTGCGCGCATAAGGCCGTCGAGGCCGGCGGCCCTCCACAAAAAATGGAGGGGCAACGGCCTCGTTGCCCTAAAAATGGAGGGGCAACGGCCTCGTTGCCCTTGTGCCCTGCGCGCATAAGGCCGCCGAGGCCGGCGACCCTCCACAAAAAATGGAGGGGCAACGGCCTCGTTGCCCTTATGCCCTGCGCGCATGAGGCCGCCGAGGCCGGCGGCCCTCCCTAGTCGCCGGATTCAGGAATTATGGCGCGGTTGCACCGCGCGCGCACTTTTGTTACAATAAGCTCGACCACGCAGCATGGCGCTGCGCGCAGCCGTAATGACTCATGGAGCTCATTCGATGATGACCATCATTGCCGAACGCATCAACATGACGCGCAAAAGCATCCGCGAAAAAGTATGGGAACGTGATGCGGCCTTTATCACCGCCGAAGTGCAGAAACAAGAAGCGCTAGGCGCAACTCACATTGACATCAATGCCGGCGCCGATCCGGCAAAAGAGCTCGATGACATGCGCTGGCTGACGGAAGTTGTCAGTGCGGCTACGCAACTGCCCTTGTCTTTTGATTCGGCGCGCGCCGAGGTCTTGCGCGCCGGGCTCGCGCTCTGCAACCGCCCAGGCACCATCATCAACTCTACCACCGCCGAACGCGCCCGCCTCGCCGACACCCTCCCGCTGGTCAAGGAATTCAACACCAACATCATTGCTCTGACCATGGACGACTCCGGCATGCCCGAGACCCTCGAGGGCCGCCAGAAAATCATTGACGATATTTGTGCCCACATGACGGCCGAAAACATCGCCCTTGACCGGGTTTACATTGATCCGCTCGTGCGCCCGGTCTCCACGAATCCTGAACAAGCCATGATGACGGTCGGCGGCGTGCGCTATGTCAAAACACACTATCCCGCCGCGCACACCATGGTCGGCCTGAGCAACGTTTCATACGGCTTGCCCAACCGCATTCATGTCAACCGCGCCTTCTTCGCGCTGCTGCTCGAAGCCGGCCTCGATGGCGCGATAATTGATCCGACAGCGGACGGCATGATGGGCATCATGCTGGCCACTCGCGCGCTGACCGGACAGGATGAGTATTGCATGGAGTACATCACCGCGGCACGCGCGGAAAAAATCTAACCGCATTGGAGAAACGTCATGGCCGCACAACTGTTGGATGGCGTCGCAACCGCACAACGCCTGCGCGCGCAGATGGCCTTGGACGTCAGAGTGCTCACGCAGCGCGGGGTTACGCCCGGGCTTGGTTTTGTCCTCGTAGGCGAGAACCCCGCCTCGCAGGCCTACGTGCGCATGAAGAAAAAGGCCTGTGCGGAAATCGGCATTGTGTCGCACGACTTTGAGTTGCCTGCCACGATCTCCCAAGACGAATTGCTGACGCTCGTGCACAAGCTGAATGCCGACACGAACGTAGACGGCTTTATCGTCCAACTGCCGCTCCCCAAACACATCAACGAAGATGCCATCATTGCTGCCATTGATCCGCGCAAAGATGTAGATTGTTTCCATCCCGTTAATGTGGGGAAATTATGCATCGGCGACACAGATGGCTTTTTCCCCTGCACGCCCTATGGCGTCGTTGTATTGTTGCAGGAATATGGCATTGATCCGGCGGGGAAACATGTCGTCATCATGGGGCGTTCAAACATTGTGGGCAAGCCGCTGGCGAATCTTTTAGTGCAAAAGCGCACAGGCGCCAACGCCACCGTCACCGTCTGCCATACGGGCACGCGCGACCTTGCGCAGTACACGCGGCAGGCGGACATCGTCGTGGCCGCGATCGGCCGGCCCAACACGCTGACCGCTGACATGATCCGCCCGGGCGCCGTCGTCGTGGATGTGGGTATCAACCGTGTGGAGGATGCCAGCGCCAAAAACGGCTACCGCCTCGTGGGCGACGTAGATTTTGCAGCCGTGAAAGAGAAAGCCAGTTGGATCACGCCCGTGCCCGGCGGCGTCGGCCCAATGACGATCGCCATGCTGCTGCAGAACGCGCTCAAAGCCGCCCAGCGCCGCGCCGTATAACACCCGCTCCGTAAATGTAGTGGCACACGCCTATGATAAAGATTTTTACTAGTCCGAATCTGACGCACTGCGACATGGTCAGAGCGGTGCTCGACGAAGCGGGCATTGTATCCGAACTGAAAAACGAGTATGTCGCGCGCGCCACGGCAGGCTTGGGCACGCATCCGTTTGCCGTGTGGGTGGATGACACAGATGCGCCCGCGGCGGAGGCAGCCCTTGCCCGGGCACGATTAAGCTTCCTGAACGAGGGCGGAGCGGCAGAATAGCCGCGAACGCCGATCGCGGAACGTAGCGGCGGCATACTGCCGCAAAGTAGAGGCGGCATCCTGCCGCCTCAGGAGCCAGGATGGCTCCTCTACACGTAGAGGCGGCATCCTGCCGCCTCAGGAGCCAGGATGGCTCCTCTACAAGTAGAGGCGGCATCCTGCCGCCTCAGGAGCCAAAGGGCTCCTCTACAGCAGCGGCAGCCGTGCTGTTGGTCAAAGGGCGTTGCAGAATCATGCTGGCGTGCGCGGCCAGCTGGGTGCGGAACAGTGTGGCCAGTTCTGGGATGTCCTGCACGCGCATGGTCGTATCGTGCTGGGGATTGCGGTCATTTTGCCAGCGTTCATTCCACCAGGAAAAGCCGATCACCCGCGGCCAGCGCAGCGCCACAAGATCAGCCAGCGCGCGGCCGGCCCAGCCGGCTGGTTTCACTGCCGGGCTGCCCGCTGTACAGCCAAATTCCAGCGCCACCACCGGCTTGCCCGGCGCCAGCGCCGTCACGCGCGCATACGCGCTGTCCATCATATCCCGGAACTCATCCGCGTACTGCTCCATGGGCGTTTGCGGCCCGTACGCGCTGATGCCGATCCAATCAACGACGTCACCGCCCGGGTAATACTGTTCAAAACGGTTCCATCCCGCCACGGGGCTGTCATCCCAGTTGACATGAAAGACCCACGTGATGTTGTCAGCGCCATTTGAACGGATCACCGCCACAATGTGCCGGTACGCGGCCACGAAGCGTTCCGGGCCGTCGGGCCGCGTGGGATCACCATATTTCTTCGTTTTCTTGCCGCCGTTCCAGCGCCCATTCCACGCAAACCATTCGCCGTTGCACTCCGTGCCGTATTCGACCAGCAGCGGCGTGCCAAATGCTTTGGCGCCCGCTCCCCACGCGGCCAAATCCGCATCGCATGCGCCGTCAATAATTGCTTGCAGTGTGAAGATTTTTTCCTTAGCACGTTTGCCGCTGCGGGGCGAGCGCAGCATCAGGCGGATAAACGGCACCGCGCCCATGTCGCGAATCCATCTGGCTGTCTCCATCGGGAAGGCGCGCCCGTTGAACCAGTTGTGTGAAAAATACACCCAGGCCACTTGCGCGCTGACGTGCGCTTGGTAGCTTTCCACATCGTTGCTGGTAATGTCGTCTTCCCAGCCGCTGCTGCCCCCAGGATAGACCCCGTGATAAAGCATCCCCTCCGGTGGCGGCACAATCACGATTGGCGCGGCCAGCGCATGAGGCAACGCCAGAGTAACAGCACAAGCTATTCGCATGGCACAATTATGCATGAGGTGTCCCGTTGATGTTTCATGTATTCAAACAATCATGGCCAGCAAACCGCCACGTGGTCTAGAGTATGACATAAAAAAGCCCGCGTGTCAAATGAGCCACACCTCCTGGATGCGGCAACTAGCTGTGGAGTGCGGGAGCGGAGCTCCCGCTTTTTTGAGCGGAAGCACAGCTTCCGCGGCACACACTCGTTGCCCCCTGCCTGTCAGCATGTCGCTATGTATCATACTGCTAGATCAGCTCTTATGGTTTGCTTCTGCGCTAGTCGCCGGATCTGGGCATCATTTGTCATTTGTGCAGAACTTCTGACGTCTGAATTCTGTTATGCGGAGTGCTGACTTCGAGACTTGGCGCCGTGGTGCTTAATCCCCCAAATTGAAACTCTGTGTACCGCCTTCACTTCTGACTTCGTACTTCTTCATTCTGCATTCTGATTTCTTCTTCGCGTCTTGGAGTCTTGGTGGTTATCTCTTTTCCCCTTTTCCGTCCCTGCCTAGGGTCAGCCCCGCGCAAGGTCAGGCCTTGAATCGTGAAGTGCGTATTGGCATTCGCGAGATGCGTGCGGGCAGGCGTGCGCTGCGAGTGCGCAGCTCATCACGGTGTGTGACAGATCTGTAACTACCTTCCTTCTGTTCGAATGTGACGAGATAACCATGAAGCGCATGAAGGAGACGCACAGGACAACGTCAGAAGGAAAGAAGATCATACGGCGCGAGCGCTGGCGATCATTCGACAAAAAGTGTTGAGTGCAAATAACAAAATATGTTGAGTGAATGTTTCGTCTGCCCGCGGAACACGCGGAACAATGCGGAAAAACAATGCGGTCTTTGTGTTCCGTGCGTTCTTTTGCGGCGATACTTCACCACGCACCGCGCGTAATACACGAACGTTCTCTCAGCATTTTGTGCGGCAGAAGCATCAGGTTTTGAATAGTGAATGCACAATTTGCGCTTATGATGAAAAGAAGCTGAGATGGACGCCGATGAACGTTGATGGTGAGGGTGAGATGCGGGGAAATGTTTGCAATACATCATCCTGGATACGGCGCTTAACACAGACTACATTCACACGTGCGGCGATGTGAATGTGCTGCATTTCTGCTGGTGTGCAGGGCGAGGGGCACTGTGTAGGTGCGCCGCGGAAGCTGGGCTTCCGTTTGTGACAGCGGCAGCGGCGCTGCCACACACAAAAAGCTGCCGGATCCAGGTAATGCCCAGATCCGGCGACTTGCAACATAGGCGAAGAGGGGCAGCGGCCTTGCTGCGCGTGTGCCCTGCAGCCATCAGGCCGCCGTGGCCGGCGGTCCTCCCTGGCCGCCGGAACCGTGTGATGCAGCGCGGTTGACATGGCGGATAGTTTGTGTTATACTGGGTATACGGCAGGCGGGTGGGATATTTGAACATGCAATAATTATGATGCCACATGTTGCAGTTCTGCTGCAAACGCCGACGGAAAAACCCGGCTCGCTGGCGGCCTTTCTTGCGCGGAAACAGGCGCACGTGACTACGCTGCCACTCTATGACGGCGCGCCGGTGCCGGATGATCCACGCCGCTTTGATTTGCTGGTTGTGATGGGCGGCACAATGAACGTGGACGAGACGGAGCGGTATCCTTTTCTGGCGGCCGAGCGGCGGCTGGTGCGCGACGCCATGGCGGCACGGGTGCCCGTGCTGGGCATTTGCCTTGGGGCGCAAATGATCGCGCGGGCATGTGGTGTGCCGGTGATCAAATCACCGCAGGCGGAAGTGGGCTGGTGTTCTGTGCAGTTGACGCCGGCGGCGGCGCATGAGCCTGTCTGTGCCGGCTTGCCCGCAGAGATGACAGTGCTGCAATGGCACGAAGACATGGCGCTGCTGCCGGACGGGGCGGTGTTGCTGGCCACATCGGCGGCATGCCCGCATCAGGCGTTCCGGCTAGGCACGGCGCTGGCGCTGCAGTTTCACGTGGAAATGACGCAGGAATTGTTGGAAGAATGGACGGCCGGGAAGCCTGAGCTGCGCCATATTGCGGCGGATTTTGCGCGCTATGGCGAACGCCTGCAGGTATACGCGGCGCACATCTATGAGCAGGTGTGGAACGGCGTGTGTATCCACGCACGCGAGCGGGAAGGCCGCAGCTGAGCAATGCGGACCGGGCGCTCAGCGGGGCGGCGCCGCATCGTGGAACAGATACCGTCCGTGCGCGGCACGCCGTCGCGCAGCATCTGCTGCACAGCGGCTCTGATCACAGGCACATCATTCGGGCCGATGTATTTGGGTGGTGTCATCTGCTGCACTCCTGCACATTCGTTGCTTGCCATTCGCTATTCGCTATTCGCTATTCGCCATTTCTCCGTTTTTTTTCTTACTTCTTCCCTTCCATGAGCCGTGCGGGCGTGTCGTGGAGGATTTGCTGCAAGACGGCCGGGCAGTCATCAATGCTGAACACGCCGTTGCGCACGGCGCGCGCCAGGGCGCGCACCATGCCTGCTTTCATCAGCACATGCTTGCCGTAGACCCATTCGGCGCAATAGGCGTCGGAGAAGAAACCGGTCAGCTTGGTGAGCGGCACAGTGAGCAGACGGCGATAGAAGATTTCTTCGATCCAGGCATCGCTCATGGCGTGCCACCACACGCCGCACAGGCAGACGTTCGGGCGGGTGCGCGCCATGGTGATGAAAAACGGTTCTGTGACGGGATCGCAATTAAGGATGTCGAACGTCACGTCAGGCGTGCGGTCAATCCACAACGCCAGCGACCGCAGGAAGGCTTCGCTAGTCAGCGGCAGCGTATAGGTGTCGCGGGTGATGTAGGTGGACATGCTGCAAATTTGAAATGACTGGCCGTGGGTGCGGGCGAATTCGATGCGCTGCGCAAACACATAGGCGGAGAGGGCCGCGGCTTCTTCGGGGGCAGGTTCTTGGCCCGCCAGCGCTTTGCGCACGGCGGCGGCGGCGCGTTCTTTGTCTAGTGTCTCCGGCAATGCACCGTGTGAAGGCCATTTGACTTGCACGCGGGCACCGGCAGCGTACGACGCGGCCATATCTTGGTTGAACCATTGCATTGCGCTGTCCAAGTCGTGCAGCCGGCAGCCGTATTTGGTTTTGATCCGGGCAATGATGTCCTGGGCATGCGTGTGAGGCAAGGAAAAATCGCGTTCATAGGCCAGCGCGATGCGCTAATGGACGCGGCGGGGGAACTCTTCGCGGTCAGAACGGCCGCCGAAATTCGACGTGAGCACGCGCTGCAGGCGCAGGCGGTCGAAGAGTTGCTCCGTCCATGCCGCCGCATCGCCGCGCGCGCGCACCGCCGCATCAATCGCGGAGAAAAACTGGGCGTCGAGGCGCGGGTGGGTGATGCCATACAGATCGCGGCCGATGGCGAACAGCGCGCGCGCCATGGCGGTATTGGCGGCGCGGGGGGCCACGGCGCCCGCCGCGGCAAACAGCGCCGGCCAGTCGTGCTGGTCATCCCATGCTGCGCTGCGGTGATCTGGCGCGCGGCCCTGCATGCCGGCGGCGTGCCATTCGGCGTTCATCATGTGATAAAACACAATGTTCTTCGCACCGGCAGCCGCTGGCGTGCGCCAGCGCAGATGTGTATGGACATCCATTTTCGGCGCGGCGTCATACGCGGCGCTCAGCGTGTCATACAATGCGTGATCCGTCATTCACCATCCTTGGTTTGTGCACCAGTATTGTAGCAAAAAAGACCGCGGGGCGCACGTGTGTGCGTGAAAAAGTGGCCATTCATGATCGTGTTTGTTTTTCACATCACCGCGCGGTGTTGGGACGTTTTTCAGGCGCGTTCATGTTGTTTTTTCACATTGTGTCGGCGGTGGCGCGTGGGTATACTAATTAAAGAACAGCAGTGACACCAGCGGCACAGGCGTGCTGGGATGTCTTGCACACACCGTAATGACAACATCACAGGAGCGGCATGAAAAGGTGTCTGCGATGGATGATGGCGCTGGGGGCGCTGGCGGGCGCACAGGCGGCGCGGGCAGAAGAATACGCGTAAGCCAACGTCCACGCCACGAATTATGCGGTGGTCAGCAATGTGCTGTGGAACGTGCTGGGCAATTGGACGCCGGCCAGCGGCTGGCCGAACACGGCGGCCGATGTGGCGGTGTTTACCAATCTGCCGCTGCCGCCGCGGGCGATTTTGACGGTGTGGCCGCCGCCTTCTTCGGTGATGACCGTGGGCGTGGTGCGCATGGCGGACGCGGGGTATCGCGCCTATATTTCGTTGCCGTGGGGCACGCGCTCGGTGCGGTTTGAGCGCGACGGCGGCACGCCGCTGGTATTCCTCGACCAGGGCGGCGAAGGGCTTACGGGCTCGCTGAAGTTCGCCGCGCTGCCCAGGATTAATATCAATGTGATATCACACATATAGTTTTACGACAACGGGGGCGGGCGCAAAAAAAATACTACGAGACCAGCGGCTTCAATTACGCCGTACTTGCGTAATGAAGAACTGCGTGATGGATTGCTACAACCAACCGATCGCGCGAGGTATCAACGGCGTCTGGCCATCTGGATGACCCATCATGCGGGCTTTCACGTGCAAACAGTTGCTGCGCTCTTGCCGGTAGCGCAGTCCAACGTGTAGAAATGGATTGGCGCATACACTCGCTGTGGGCCTGCCGGGGTGGAGCGCAAAGGCCGCGGCGGGCGATGTTGGGCGTTGCTCGGGTGGAACGAGGAACAGGCGCTCTTGGAGGAATGGCATGCCCGGGCAGCACATGGCAATGTGGTGACTGTCCAACACCTGCGCGAGGCTGTGCGCACGCGCGTGGGATGCGCGGTGTCCGTAGCCTATGTGTACCGGTTGCGAAAGCGTCATGGCGGGCGCACGGGTGCGCCACGGCATCATCATGTGAACGACGCTCCCGCCGTGCTAGCGGCAGATAAAAAAACTTTCGCATCTGTTGACAGATTTGGCTGCCGATCAGCTTCATCGCGCGAGTATTCGGCAGCTGTTTCAAGACAAAGGCCGCTGCGGGCGCATCCATAACGCCCGCCGGGATGGACAGTACACCACGTCCGGCCATCGAGCCGACGGTCTGTGATGGCCTTTGTACACGTACCCGCAACTTCCCTCGGGTCAAATCCATGACACGATGTTACTGGATCAATACAACACCTTTGACGTAGAATTACTATTAGAACATAGCCGTCCCCGCCGGTGGTTTATTGACTCAACGATGGCCAATTCACATGAGAAGAGGGCGCCGGGCAGGCGCACACCGGACGTCACACATGAAACAGCAGTCGCGGCTTCCACCGTGTCCCCGTGCCCATTTTGTCAGCGGGCCGCGTCAGGCAGCGGCGGGCGAGGCAAGCGGAAGTTCGATCGTGAAGGTCGTCCCGTGGTTGACTTCACTGGCGACGGAAATGGTGCCGCCGTGCAGCATGACGATGTGTTTGACTATGGAAAGCCCCAAGCCGGTGCCGCCATACTTGCGCGCGCGCGACTTGTCCACGGTGTAGAAGCGCTCGAAGATGCGCGACAGGTGTTCCGGGGGGATGCCCAGCCCGGTGTCCTGCACGCTGAGGCGCACGTTGTCTCCCGCGCGTGCGATACGGATGGTAATCCCGCCCTGTTCCGTATAGTTGATGGCATTATCAATCAAGTTGACCAGCACTTGGTCGAAGCGGAAGCGGTCGAGCATGATGAGCGGCAGGTCCGGTTCTGCCTCCACGTGACAGGCAAGGTTTTTGCCGCGCAGCCGTGGCTCGAACATTTTGACGACATTAGACGCAAGCGCATGGAGATCGGTGGGCTCGCGCTGCACTTCACTACGTTGTTCGAGCGCGGACAGCGTCAGCAGGTCTTGCACGATGGCGATCAGGCGGTCGGTGTGGCGGCGGATAATCTCCAGATAGCGGTTGTGGTGCAGCGCGGCGTCGTCTTCAAGTGTTTCGACAAAGCCCTTGATCGCAGTGAGCGGCGTGCGCAGCTCATGCGAAACATTGCTGACAAAATCGCGGCGCATGCGTTCCACCCGCTTGAGCTCGGTCACATCGTGCAGCGTCACAACCAGCTCGCGCGAGCCGTTGAGCGGCGTGACGTTACAAAGAAAATGCTGGTCGTTGATCTGTACATCGCCGGATCTGCGCGTACCGGATGCGCGCGTAGACTGCACCATGTCGGCCAGGGCGGGCACGCGCACGCACTCCCACACATGCGTCTGGCGCGAGGGCGGCACGAGACTGAGCCGCGCAAAACTGGCGTTGGCCAGCACAATGCGGTCCTGTTCATCCAGCACCACCAGCGCTTCGCGCATGGCGCCGATCACGGCATCCAGTTCCGCATTCCGGCTGGTGAGCTGCGCCACCACATCGCGCACGTGGCGGGTCATCTGATTGAAGGCGGCGGACAATTCCTCACATTCTTGCGTGCCGCCGAGATCAAGATAGATGTCGAAATTACCAGTCGCAACATGCCGCACAGCCGCGCGCAGTTCCCGCACCGGGCGGGCAAGGCGTTGCGCCAACACTGCGGAGGCGCCCCCCGCCAGCATGATCATGACCGCAAGAATGACGGCCAGTTCACGCAAGCCAAGATGCAGCAGATGGGTGATGGAGTGAAGCGGCGCACTGGCGCGGGCAACAGCGATGACGTGGCCGTTGTCTATAATGGGCAGCGCAACATACAGCATGTATTCACGCACCGTGTCGCTGAAGCGGTATTCAGTGTGGGCACGGCCGCCGAGGGCCGCCCAAACTTCGGGCCGGCTGGCGTGATTGTCCATGGTGGCGGGATCGGCGCTGGAATCTGCCAGCACCATGCCGTTGGTGTTGATGATCGTGATACGTACGCCAGTGGCCTGCCCTAAGCCAACAATGTCCGCCTGCATCACGCGGCCGGGTTCGCGCCACGCGCCGCCCAGCACGGCCATGCCGGCGGCACTGGCAACGCTGCGCACATGCCGCACTACCAACTCATTGTAGCGGTGCTTGATCGTCCTGAACGAGACCCACAGTGCTACGAGCGCAAACGCCGCAAGAATCAGCAGAAACCCTGAAAAAATACGCCCAAACAGTGAACGCATCACTCATCCACCTTATAGCCGACGCCGCGCACATTTTTGATCATCTCGCCAGCCGGGCCGAGTTTTTCGCGCAAATTCTTGATGTGCACATCCACGGTGCGGTCCAGCACTACCTTCTGTGTGCCCCAGAGATGATCCAGAATCTGCTCGCGCGAGTACACCCAGCCTTTGCGTTGGCACAGCAAATGCAGAATACGAAATTCCGTCGTAGTCGCGTCAATGGGCTTGTTGTTGACGAGAATCTGATACGTGTTGGCATCTACGACCACGCCCGACCCAAGCCGGACAATTTTGCGGGTTTCCTGCTGCGACATCTGGCGGCGCAACACCGCTTTGACCCGCGCCACCAGCTCCCGCGGCGAGAACGGCTTGGTGATGTAATCGTCTGCACCGAGCTCCAGCCCCAGCACCTTGTCGGCTTCCTCTGATTTCGCCGTCAGCATGATCAGCGGAATGTGCGCGGTCTTGGCATCAGCCTTAATGGCGCGGCACAGTTCATACCCATCGGCGTCCGGCAACATCAGATCAAGAATAATCACGTGCGGCGTCTCGTTGCGTAATGACGACATGAACGACCCGGCATCATGGTATTCGCGCACGGAGAAATTGGCTTTGCGCAAATGCAAGGCCGCCAGCTCGGCGATGTCCTGCTCATCATCCACAACAGCAATGCGTTTTTTCATGCAGTGTCATCCGGTAGTTAATGCCCGCATCTAGTATAGCAAAATTAGTTTCTGAGCTTACACAGCATCAATAACGGGCTGATAAACCGCGCGTTAAGATCCTGTGAAGAACCAGGCGCCTTGGGCGCCTATGAAAAGCAGCAACGGCCCCGTTGCCCTAGAACGCCGTGGGCCTCAGGGCGCCGCAGCCCGCGGCTTTACGCGGCTCACAGATAGCATTTCATCTGCGCCGGCGAGACGCCCGCGTACAACTCCACGTACTGCTTGATCGTGCTGCGCTCGATCTTTTTAAACAGAACTTCCTCAATTTGAAAAAAACCCACCGTGTCAGTCATGTGTACCGTGATGCGGATCGGCCGTTTGGTGCCTTTGTCAATCACCACTGCGCGCACGGCGGCGGAAGAGTATTTGTGAATATCACCCACGCGCGACTCCGTGGTGAGCAGCATGGGAATGCGCGCGCGCCCCCGCTCCATGTCACAGCCGTCGGCGATCAAAACAATCCCCGCCTCGATGGAATGCACGCGTTGCGTGGCCATGTGGCTCAGCATGCATTCCATGGCCAACGAGCGAATGACCACGCGGCGCTGAATCTGTGCGCCATACACATCCTCCAGCAGCCGGTCAATGATCGGCCGGGCGAGTGTCACGGCGTTGCGCTCGTGCACTTCGCGGCCAATGGACATGCCGATGTCATGCAACAGGCACGCGATCAGTATGGCCGAAACACTGTCCTCGTATGTCCCTGCGCCCTCCGCTTCCAGACTGAGCTGCACCCCCGCGCCGCGCAGCAAGTCAAGCATGGTTAACGCATTCAACGCCACCGCGCGCATGTGCACCGGGCCGTGATCGTTGAAGCCCAGCCGCTTGATGGGAACGGTGTTGGCGTAATCCTGCAGGTACTTGACTTCCGGGTCTTGCAACAACCAATCTGCCACGGCACGCGGCGCGCTCGTCAGCCGTTTGCGCAACGCGGCCGTCAACGCTTGTTCCTTTTTTGAAATCATACGTGAATACAGATTAACATTCCGGCGGCGCCTGCTCCACGCTTCAGCTCTCTGCTGCCCGCCAAAGCCCACGGCGGCCGCGCCGGATCACGTGCCGCATGACGCCCTCCACCGCCCGCTAGGCCCCAAGCAACGACGCCTGCGCCGCCGCCACGCCCGCCCCCGGCGTGAACGCATAGCCCACGCGCTTCAACACCTTTTCCAATGACGATACCGCATTCATCACATCCGCATCATTCGCATACCCCATCATGGCGATGCGGATAATCTTGCCCTTGGCTTCATCCTGGCCGCCTGCTACGAGAATCCCATCCTTGTCCAGTTCCTTCTTGATAACTTCCGCATCCATCCCCGGTGTTTCAATGGCCGTCAACGCATTGGCCGGCCGCTTGGAATACAGCGGCAGCTGCAGCGCCGCCACGCCCGCCCGCACCGCCGCCGCCAGCCGCGCATGCCGCGCCACAACGGCTTCGATCGTCTCTTTCAAAATCATGTCCAAACTGACATTCAACGCGCCGATCAGCGTGTGCGCCGGCGTGTAGGGTGTATCGTGCTTCGCCAGCGCCTTGCGCGCTTTGCGCGCATCAAAGTAGAATTTCGGCAGCGTCGCCTTCTCCGCCAGCGCCCACGCCTTCTCCGACACGCTCATGAAACTCAGCCCGGGCGGGATCATCAAAGCTTTCTGCGACCCCGCCACGCACACATCCACCTGCCATGCATCCACCGGAATATCATCCGCCGCCAGCCCGCTGATCGCATCTACGACAAAAATCGCCGGTGTCTGCGCCACCACCGCGCCGAGCGCCTGCACATCATACAACGTGCCGGTGGACGTCTCCACAAGCTGCGTGTACACGGCTTTGATGGAAGGATCCGCCGCCAGCAGCGTTTCGATCTCTTTCGGATCCGGCGCACTGCCCCACGCGATCTTCACTTCTTGTTGCACCAGGCCATATGCCTTCGCCAAGTTCACCCACCGCTCGCCAAACTTGCCGCCGTTGATGGTAATAACTTTGTCGCCCGGCGAAAGGAAATTGACAATGGCTGCTTCCATGGCGCCACTGCCGCTCGCCGTGTATGTAATAATGTCATTCGCCGTGCGATAGACCTGTTTCAATTTTGCATTGACTTCGCTGAAGATGGTCTGAAAGCGTTTCGAGCGGTGATGATACATCGGCTCGGCCAGCTTTAACAGCACGTCCGGCGGCACGGCCACCGGCCCGGGTGTATACAGATACTCTTTGCGCATGCGTGTCCTTGTTATCAGTTAAGCGCGCGGCGCGGCGCCTCCTGCCCGCATGCCGCTTCTCTACCTTGATATTATAGCAAAGCCGCCGCAAATTGCAACCCTTGCAGAACACCTAGATCCGGCGACTAGCCACATAGGCGTGGAGGGGCAGCGGCCTCGTTGCCCCCATGTCCCGCGCATCAGGCCGCCGGGACCGGCGGCCCTCCCCAGTCGCCGGATCCAGGACAACCCCACATCCGCTGGTTTTTGGCGTGCAGGAGCACACCTCCCGCTTTGTTCGAGCAGAAGCACACTTTCCGCCGCGCACACCTTCATTGCCCGCGTCCTGCATGCCTTCAAGAACATACCTCATTGACCCAGCCTTGCTTGTGAATTCTTTTTGCGCGCGTCGCCGAATCTGACATACAACGCCAGTGCCGGCGGCCACTCGACACTATGTGTTGATGGCCAACAACAAAATATGTTGAGTGAATGTTTCGTCTGCCCGCGGAACACGCAGAAAAACGCCGAAAATTGGCCATGCTATGTTTGCGCTCTATGTGTTCTTTCGCGGCCATGCCATCAACCGCCGTTTCATGCGCAGAAGCACTGCAACATTCCGCGATCTTCTTCGCGTCTTCGTGTCTTGGTGGTTAATCCCCCAAATTGTAAATTGTAAATTGTAAATTGTAAATTGTAAATTGTAAATTGTAAATCTTCTTCGCGTCTTGGTGTCGTGGTGGTTAATCCCCCAAATTGTAAATTGTAAATCTTCTTCCGTGTCATTCTATGTAGTCCGTGGGCTCTTAGTTTGCCCGCGGAACAGGCGGAAATATGAAAAAATATTGGACGTTGCTCATTCGACAAAACGTGTTGATTACAAACGGCAAAAAGTGTTGATTGAATCTTTGCGCTCCATGCGTTCCTTCGCGGCGATCAATAAACCGCAGATGCACGCCGATACACACAGATGCGGCACGGTACCGCGCATGCGCCGCCACAATAATCGGCTTTATCCGCGTTCATCCGCGTTCATCCTAGTTCCTTCCTAACATTGCATACATACACACCTCGCACCTCACTGAAACGTAAGGCATTGATTACCAGTTACTTACAAAAGGTCGTAAACCCTTGCAGTGTAATAACTTAAGTGCGCTTGTAAGTCATTGCAGCGCAATGACTTGCGAAACAGTGTGGCTCGGGTTTTGTTTTGTTGTCCGCGTTTGGCTTCGCACAGCCAGTTTTGGTATAATGGCAGCATGACGATCCGCGTAGACATAGCGACTCTCGCAAAGACGCAAAACACGCAAAGGCGGTCACCGCGCGGCGGGCGTGCACGGGCGCACAACCGCACGCGCACGGCGCGCAATCACGGGCCGGACAGCACCTTCTCCTACTCCTTCGCTAACAAACTCACAAATATCACCGCGGGCAGCGCCACGGCGAACCATCGTTACGCCTACGATTCCGCCGGCAATCTCACCAATCTGCTCAGCAGCACGGCCACCAACCGTTTCTTCTACAACGCCCAGAACAAGCTGGTGAGAATCGAAGGCCGCGGTTTCACCAACGAGTTCACCTACGATTCACAGAACCGGCGTATCGGCGTGAAACTATCAGCCACATGGCGCTATGACGCGCACGACGGCAACCTGTGCATCGGCAGTGTAGTGAACGGTGTGCTTGACCGATTCTTCGTGCGCGGGGCAGGCATTGCGGAAGGAACGGGCGACATAATTGCAGAAATCCCCGATCCACGCAATCCATCGCCGCATCCGTACTACTACATCAACAATCACCGCGGCGACACGCTGGCAGTCCTCGACTATGTCTACAACACCGCCGCACGCTATGAATACGACGCTTTCGGCAACGTAATAGAGAAAACCGGCTCCTACACGCCCACGTACACGTTCTCAAGCAAAGAATACCTCCCCGCCGCCGGGCTGTATCTGTACCAATACCGTGCCTACGACCCCATCGCCGGCCGCTGGACGCAAAGAGATCCGATCGACTATCAAGACAGCATCAACCTCTACCAATTCTGCGGCAATAATGCGGTGAATATGTGGGATTCTGATGGACGCTCAGCTACGGTGAGTGGCGCAATTGGTGGTTTTGCCGTAGGCTTCGTAGTTGGTCTCTTCACTTCCTCTTCTTCCGATTCCTTGTCAACAGTGATGGGAAAGGCGTTAAGTAGTGGATTGAAAGGTGCCGCAGCTGGTGCGATTGCTGGCTTGATCATAGATACATGTGGCGCTGGTCTCGGTGTTGCCGTTGTTGCTGGAGCTGTGGCAAATGGCGCGGTAGAGACGACTTCTCAAGCACTTGAGGGCACGCTTGGCGCCGATAATGGAAAGCTTGGCATGTCAATCGCGTTTGGTGCCGCAGGAGGATCACTTGGTTCTGCGATTAGCGATTCTGCGGCCTCAATTGCAATAGCAACATCTGAGGTTATTGTAGACGCTGCAATTGACGCAGCTAAATCGGCAGATAATCTTGCGACAAGCGTTAATAACGCCTCAGAGGAAATCAGGAAGGCTGCAAATGAAAGGTAGACTTTATCAATTCTGCCTGAACCACTTGTGGACGGCACTAGTTGTAGGGCTGACTCTGTCAACTTGGATTCTCTTCTATCGCGCTGACGCTTGCGTTGCTCTGTATCTTATTTCGTTTACTGCTTGGGTGCTTACCTTTGGGCTTGCACACACTCCCGATGTAGGGCGTCTCAAGTTTGCTGGCAGTCTACATCTTGCTGCGTGTGTTTTTATCTTTGGCTTCGTACAACGTCTATCCGCGTTAGGCATACTAATTTATGGTGCGGATAGACTAGTCGTGGCGCACCTTATAGCATGTATCGCTGCCTTTTTGTTTATGATGTACAAGCGTATGTCCAAGAAATCGAGCCAGAGCAGCACCATGCATTGAAGGTACACAACTGCTGGCTGGTGTCTAGGAGGCGGAGTGTGTCGGGCGCTTACATGTGATAATATGAAAGTGATGACACAACTTGCTGTACTGCCTGATCAGCCACTGCGCCACGTGCCCGAAAATACTATACTATGCTCATGCAGCGGTAAGTAACGCAGTTGAAGAAGACTGGCGCGGGCACGCCCGACGCCTACAGCTTCACCTTCGCCAACACACTCACCAATATCACGTCCGGCAGCGCCATACCCAATCACCGCTACGCCTACGATTCGGCCGGTAATCTGACCAATCTGCTCAGCAGCACGGCCACCAACCGCTTCATCTACAGCGCCCAGAACAAGCTGGTGAGAATCGAAGACCGCGGTTTCACCAACGAGGTCCTCTACGACTCACAGAACCGTGTGCGGAGGGGGTCAGGCGTTAACATATAACATTTTCCAACTGATTGACCGCGTTGCGCTCTGTGTGTTCTTTCGCGGCGATACAATTAACCACCGATGCACGCCGATACACACAGATGCGGCACTGTACTCCCCATCTGCCGCCACAACTACTGTATCTATCTGCGTTTATCTGTGTTAATCCCAGTTCCTTCCTGTGAGGTCTGCCGCGCCAAAAACCCGTTATGTCACACTGAACCGCAAGTCATTGATTACCAGTTACTTACAAAACATCGTAAAGTGTTGCTGTACAACAACTTACAGTCTTTTGTAAGTCATTGCAGCACAATGATGTACGATACACTGTGGCCGGGCGTGTCTTTGGTGTGGACGATTTGGTTCGTTCAGTCTTGTTTGGTACATTATCATCAGATGGGTGCCATGAGTGGTTCAACTGCCACGAGCAGCTCAGCGGCGCGCGTTTTGCCGCCGGCTCCACCCGCGCCGCGGGCTTCGACATCTGCGACTGCTGCCGGCACAATGAACTGGGATGAACCCAGATAAGCCCTGATCCGGCGACTAGCGCAGGAAGAATTCACACGCAAGGCTCCGTCAATGAGGTATGTGGTTGAAGGTGTGCAGGACGTGGGCAGTGCAGGAGTGTGCCGCGGAAGGTGTGCTTCTGCTCGAAAAAGCGGGAGCTCCGCTCCTGCACTCCACAGCTAGTCGCCGCATCCAGGGCAGATGCGGCACTTGTGTGTTGGGACGGTCTTTTGGTATACTCTAGCCAGTATGAGTAATCCTGTGCCACAGACGCTTGCAGGCCGCACCGTGTTGCTGGGTGTGAGCGGTTCAATTGCGGCGTACAAGGCGTGCGAACTGGTGCGCGAATGTGTGAAGCGCGGCGCCGAGGTGCACGTGCTGATGACGGCCAATGCGGCTGCATTCGTTACGCCCTTGACGTTTCAAACGCTGTCGCGCAACCCGGTGACGCAGGGCCTGTATGATCAAATTGAAGAATGGAAACCCGGGCATATCGCGTTGAGCGACCGCGGCGACGTGTTGTGCATTGCGCCCGCTACAGCCAACGTGATTGCCAAACTAGCATGCGGCCTTGCCGATGATGCGCTGACATCGGCCGCGTTGGCATACGGCGGGCCGCTGGTTATTGCACCGGCTATGAATAGCGGCATGTACGCGCACCCTGCAACCCAGGGGAATCTGGCGGTCTTGCGGCAGCGCGGCGCGGTGATTGTTGAACCAGAACAGGGCGAGCTGGCGTGCGGCACGACCGGCGCGGGCCGTCTGGCGCCGGTGCCCGCCATTCTTGCAGCCATCGAACAGGCGGTGGCAGCGCACCCGCGGACGGCATGAAGACGCGCCGCCCCGCCCCGCCCGCGCGGCGCCGCCTGCACATCCTGGTCAGCGCCGGCCCCACCCGCGAATACATTGACCCCGTGCGCTTCATCTCGAATCCCAGCAGCGGCCGCATGGGCTACGCGGTGGCTGCCGCCGCACTGCGCGCCGGCCACCGCGTCACACTCGTGAGCGGGCCCGTGGCGCTGCCGCCGCCCGCGGGGGTGCGGATTCTGCATGTCGAGCGTGTGCGCGAAATGCACGCAGCGCTCCGCGCCCACTTTTCCTCTTGTGACGCATTGATTATGACGGCCGCTGTCGGTGATTATCAAGCCGCGCGGCCGCGCACGGCCAAACTGCACAAAACCGGCCGTGTGCTGACTCTCCGCCTTGTGCGCACGCGGGACATTCTGGCCTCGCTGCCGCGGCGGCGGCGGCAGGTCGTGGTGGGCTTTGCGGCCGAAACCGACGCGGTGCTGGCGTCGGCGGCGCGCAAACTGGCAGCGAAACATCTGGACATGATTGTTGCCAACGACGTGAGCGCGCCGGACGCAGGCTTTGGCCAGGCGGCGCTGCGCGCGGCGCTACTGTATTGCGACGGCCGTGTGCGTGATCTGGGGCGCTGCAGCAAGCAGGCCTTGGCACGGCTGCTGGTGCGCGAAGTGGAACACATGTGCGCTCACAGGGCGGCGTCTTCACAAGGAGCACGCGGTGCCGCGCAGAAATCTTGAACAGACGTGGCGGGAGATAATCTCCGGCAAACGCACCGGCCGCACAGCGCGGGTTGCGCGCGCCGTCTTGGCCGGCGCGGCGGCGATGTTTGGCATCGCCTCGCGCTTGCGCGCGTCCTTGTACAAGCGCGGGGTTTTCCGGCGGTCCTGGCCCGGCTGCCTGGTGATCAGCGTGGGCAACATCACGGTGGGCGGCACGGGCAAGACGCCGGTGGTGGAGACGTTTGCCCGCGCCCTGGCGCGCGGGGGCAGAAAAGTTGCCATCATCAGCCGCGGTTACAAGGCCCGCGCGCCAAGCTGGCGCTGGCGCTGGCGCAACCGCCGCTGGGGCGGCGGCCCAAAAGTGGTGCATGATGGCACACACATCCTGCTGGGCGCGCGCGAGGCGGGGGATGAACCTTACATGCTGGCGCGCAACTTGGACAACGTCGTCGTCATCACCGATCCCGACCGTGTGCGCGGCAGCCGCTTTGCCATCAAAGAATTCGGCGTCGACACCATCATCCTGGACGATGGCATGCAACATCTGCGCTTGCAGCGGCAGATTGAAGTTGTCTTGATTGATGCCACGTGTCCGTTTGGGTTTGACTATCTGCTGCCGCGCGGCTTGCTGCGGGAATCGCTGAAAGGCTTGCGGCGCGCCACCCATATCTTCATCACCAAAGCACGCGACATTGATGTGCAACCGATCGTGGCGCGCATCCGCACCATTAATCCAACCGCCGAAATCATCGCCTGCTACTACGAGCCCGAGGCACTGATCAATCTGCACACCGGCGCGCATGTGCCTCTGGACGAAATCAACGGCCGCAACACGTTCATCGTCACGGGCATCGCACAGCCAGATGGGTTTGTGTCGCTGGCGAAAGAACGGGGTGCGATTGTCCAGCGCGTGATGACATTCCCCGATCATCACCGCTTCCGGCGCGCGGAAATCGAAGAGATTTACACCGCGGCCGCCGGCATGTGTGCGGATGCCATTTTAATCACCGAAAAAGATTCCGTGCGCTTCCCGCGCCGCGCCGGCAGCGCCATACTTCCCTGCCCGGTCTATTATCTCAAAGTCGCCATCAAAATCAAATCCGGTGAGGAAGATTTTATCGATTGTATTACACGCATTTGTTATCCCTAACCATGCCACCGCCTGTGCCGAACAAATACCGTGTTGCCCGCTGTGCGTCATTCACACGCGCACTTGTGGTGATAGGTGGCGCCGTGCTGCTGGCTGCGCTGGCCGCGCCGTGGGTGTATCGCGTGGTCCAGCATATCCCGTTGCTGAGCCAGCATCCGTTCCGGCGCGTGTTCAACCGTGTGGTGATCGTGTGCGTGGTGGCGGGCATGGCGCTGGGCTGGCGCTGGCTGGGCATCTGGTTTCGCCCGCGCAGTTTGTTCCGCTTCAAACGCGCCGTGTCGCGCTATCTTGTGTGGCTGGTGATCGGCGCGCTCTGCATCACAGCCCTCGTGCTGGCCCAAGTGTACGCCGGCTTGCGCATCTATCGCCATCCGGCCGCCAGCGCCGTGCTGCTTAATGCCGTTCTCGGGCTGCTGAGCGCGGTGTGTGTCGGGCTGGTCGAAGAGCTGGCCTTCCGCGGCTTTTTGCTGCATGCCCTGGCGGAACGCATGACACGCTATCGCGCGCTGATTCTTTCCAGCGCAGTATTCGCCTGTCTGCATCTGTTTTCACTTGATCATTTCCTGCGCCCCATCAAACACGTACAGCTCGACGGCACGCAGTGGAGCGCGGGACTGCGCTTGATCGGCTTGTTCTTTGTGCCTTTGGGCGAGCCGCAGGTGGTGATTCCAGGCATTGTCGGGCTGTTCCTGGCCGGCTGGCTGCTGGCGGAGCTCACGCTGCGTTCGCGTACACTCTGGGCCGCCATGGGGCTGCACACGGGCTGGGTCTTTGCCATCAAGGCAACCAGCAACGTGTGGAAATATCCCGAGCCGCCGCCGGACGGCGCGGGGCCCGCGTGGCTCTACGGCGAAAAATATGCCGCTACGGGCGTACTGGGCTGGATCATCGTGATCATGTTAATTGTGCTGGTCAACGGCCTGGTCATGTACGTGCTGTACCGCCTGGCGGAAAGCGCCGTACGCCTGTTTCCGCGCGCGCGTTTGATGCAGCTCGGACGCGCGCTGGGGCGCGGCGCGTTCTACTTGGCACGCTCGCACCGCCGTATCGCGCTCGCCAATCTCCGCGCGGCGTTCCCCGAAAAAACGCCTCAAGAACGCGCAGCCATCGCGCGCCAAAGTTTCGAAACGCTGGGCATGCTTGCACTGGAAGTGCTTGATTTCCCCCGTCTCGCCCGCCACTTCTTTGACATCGTCCACCCAGCCGGCCTTGAACACATTGAAGCCGTGCGCGCGCGCGGCCAGGCGATCGTTTTCTTCACCGGCCATTTCGGCAATTGGGAGATCTTTCCCCTTGGCTGCGGCCTGCTGGGCTATCCCTTCTCGGGCGTCGCCCGGCCGTATCACAACGAGTGGATTTACCGGCGTCTGCTGAAATCACGCTGCGCCAGCGGCGTGCGCATTTTGGACAAACGCGAGATAAGCGCCGAGGTGGTGCAGCGCCTGCGGGCGGGGGAAATGGTGGGATTTGTCGGTGATCAACATGCTGGCGCGCGCGGTGTGCCTACGCTGTTGTTTGGCCGCCCGGCCTCCACCTCGCCCGCCATGGCAGCGTTCGCGCGCAAAACCGGCGCGGCCCTCATTGCGGCGTTTGACCATCTGCGCACGGACGGTTCTCATTATCCGGTCATCTACCCGCCGTTCGTTGTGCCTTGCACGTCCGATCCTGCCCGCGACATCGCCACCGCCACACAGCGCTTGATGGACATGCTCGAAGCAGAAATCCGCCGCGATCCCGGCATGTGGCTGTGGATGCACCGAAAGTGGCGCGATACGCATGTTTCACAACCAGTTGTAACATAACGTCCACAAACCATCATAAGGAGATCCCTCCATGCCAGACCTTACAAACACCAAAACAGAAAAAAACCTGCTGGCCGCGTTTGCTGGTGAATCGCAAGCCTCCAGCAAATACGCCTATTTCGCTGCCGTGGCCAAAAAAGAAGGCTACGAACGCATCGCCGCCATCTTCCAGGAAACGTCCGACCATGAGCGCATGCACGCCAAGCAGCATCTGAAGTTCCTGAATGGCATCGGCACGACGCTCGAGAATCTCAAGGCGGCCGCCGGCGGCGAACAGCACGAATGGCAGGAGATGTACCCACGCATGGCCGCCGAAGCCCGCGCAGAAGGCTTTGAAGACATCGCGCAGCTATTCGAGGGCATCGCCAAAATCGAGCAGGATCATCAAGCGCGCTTTGCCGCCATCTTGAAGGAACTCGAAGAGGGGCGTGTATTTGAAAAAGCTGAAAACGTCAAATGGCGCTGCCGCAAGTGCGGGCTGGTCTATTACGGCACAAAGGCGATCGAGAAATGCCCGGTGTGCGGGCATCCGCGCGCTCATTTTGAAGTGGTGCTGGAGCAGTACTAAGCCGCGCGCAGCGGCTGAGCATGTACGCCATGCCGCTGGCTGCGGGCTCACAGCCGGGCGGTGCCGCGCACGCGCCGCCGGGCCAGCACGCCGCACACCATAAGCACGCCGCACACCGCCGGCTCCGGCATGACAATGTGGCTGCCGGCATCGTCCCATGCATTAGCGGCATAGGACTCCCATTCACTCGCACGGTAGGGAACACGCGGCATGGTCACGTCCGGCAGCCGCAGCAGCGTTACATCCTGCCCCCAATACCCTGCGCTCCCATATTCGCCCACTTCATCCACCTGCGCCCCGCTCCCCGTCTCGAACAGCCCCACGGCGTCATTGCCGTTGAATGCCAGACACGCGCTGCCCGTCAGCAAATCCGCCTTCCCGCGCAATTCCGCATCTGCTTGATTATACACAATTACGTAGGTTGATCCGGCCGGCAGCGTCCCGCTTAACGGCAGATCATTTGTGTAGAAACCAGCGCCATTAATTTGCTTGCGAAGGCTGTATCCAGCAAGGTCTATCGCGTTGCTCGTGCCATTGAATAATTCGAGATATTTGTTGTAGCCGGTGCCTTCGCCATATTCAGAAAGTAACAGCGTGCTGCATATCCCCGCCGCGCCCGCCATGATCCGCACGGTGATGCTGGTGGCGCCATCTTTGTCACTGGCAGTGAACGTCACATCCACCATGCCCGGCTCCGCAGGCGTGCCGCTGAACACGCCGCTTACGCTGCCTTTATTACTCACGGTAGTAAATGCAGCCCACGCCGGCACATTGGCCGCACTCAGCGTGATCATGTCGGCATCCGCCGGGTCGCTGGCCTGCACGGTGAACTGCAGCGGCGCGCCCGCCAGCCCCGTTTGCCGCCCCACCGGCGCGATCACCGGCGGCCGGTTGGTTTCCACTAGCCCGAACATGATCGCCGGATCGCCCTGAAAATTCAAGCCAAATTGGATCCAGCGCTCCGCGCCATCTGCCCCGCACTGCGCGATCATGTCGGCCTTGTGCTGCGCAAACGCTGCGCCGCCCGCGACGCTGCGCGGCTGAAACAGCCGCCGGTAAAACTTGTACGCATATACACTCGACGGCCCGCCGTCGTAGCTGCCCGGAATGCCCCAGCCATAACGGCTGCAGCCAAGATACACCAGCGCGCCTCCGCTGGGATTGCGCAGCATGGCTTCGCTGAAACATGGCTCGGGTGTGCCGTCAAAATGCCCGCTCAAACACGCATCGGTGTAGACGAGCACCACCCGGTTGTTCAACGTGCTGGCGTTGCTGGTCGTATAATTACCGCTTTCAAGACCCCAGCCGGATTCATACCCGTGATCGGAAAAATACACATGCCCCCAGCCGAGATTCATTTTGCTCTGCACATTGGCCGCGTTCTGCAGGTAATCGCCCGCCGTCGCCCCGTCCCACGACGTCAGGGTATCGAAGAAATACTTCAGCTCCGCTGCCTTCCAATACTGGGTAATCCCATCCCGGTACATGCGCCGCGACCAGATTTCCGCGTCGCTCACATACGGATGATTCGCCGCGCGAAATTCCGCATGGCCGTCGCCCAGCAAATCCGCCGGGCGCCCCGTGCCGCTGTACGTATCCCACGTCTCCGTCCCGATCATCAGCATCTTCTGCATCAGCTCCTGCGGCCGGTTGTTGTCGAACGCGATCACCTTGTTGATGTACTCCGTGGCCTGCTGCGCCGTGCGCACGGGAATGCGCCCCACAATCACATCCGGCGCCATGTCCACGCCGTCCGTCGTTTCGCCATAGCGCGCGTCGCCGTCCGCGTTCCACGTGCCGTTCAAATCGGAATAATACAAATCTGTCGGCATGGCCAACTCCGTTTCTCCCTCACAGTACGCATAACACCCGCGCACCGGCACCACCGAGTCATCGCCACCCAGCACGACATACGTTGTTGCTTTGCTTGCCACGTAATTACTGATGCACGCGCGGATTTTTTGTTGGAGGTCCGCGCCGTCGTACGCGCTGCTGATGGCCTCGGTCGTCATAATCGCACACGACAGCCCGCGCGCCGTGCGGTGCGCCGCCAGCGCCGCAAACGCATTCGACAAGGCCTGCGGCGTGATGATCAAATAGTCAATTTCACCCGCTTTGACCGTTCGCACCGCCGGCGCATACGCGGCGCGCTGCTGAGGATTAACCGCCAAGGCCGCGGCCATGCCGCCAAACACATCATGCCGCCCTGCCGTGACAACTGGTTGCGTGGCAGCTTCTTTGTAGTGCACCGTCACTTCCAGGCGCGGCGTATACCACAATTCGCGCCGCGCCGCGCGGTAGCGCAGCGGATTAACGCGTACCGTCGCAAACGTGTAGCCGCGCATCTCGTGCGTGCCGCACAGCTCCGCTTGGGCCGCCGGCACAAGTTCGTCTGACGCATATGCCGCCGCATTGGGCGGCACCGGCGCCCGGCGCGGCGCATTGCGCCGCTGTGGCGGCTGCACCGGCGCCAGCACGACGTCGCGTGCCAGCACCTCCTCCGCGCCGTTCACCTCTACACCCGTCGCCACCGCGCCAGCCGGTATGAGCACGCTTACATACCGCGCCGGCACCCACGGCGTTCCCGGCGCGTCGCCCGGCCGCGCCAGCTCCGGCCCGTGAACACGCGTCATCCCGTCGCGCTGTTCAAACGACAAATTGTGTTGACTGCAATCGACAAAAAATGTCGTTTGTCCCGCGAAGGCCGCGCCCGCCAGACACACAACAATCCCTGCTCTACAACATGACTTTTGCATATATTGTTCCTTTACCCTATTGTAGCATTTTTTGGTGCGGCGTGGTTTTTGGCGTCACGGAGCATCCGTGCAACTGCGCGCGCCACCACCAGAACCGCCACGCAGCGCTGGCAGATGCCCGCCGCCAGCCACGGCATGCGTAGGCCGAAGGAGCTGACAAACATCCGCCGCGCAGAAGCCAGCCGCCGGATGCAGGTGCTTGCAGCGCCATTGTTTGTACACGAAGTGGCTAAATAAGGCCCTTAAAAACGACCCAGAAACGTTGCTTATCTGGCACCCACGCGCCACGCCGCCAGTATGAGCTGGTGTGGTGTCATCATTTCATGAATGGTATGCCGAGATCTTCGCAGATCTTGCGCGCGAGTTTGTCATTGATTTCAGTGTGCGAGGAACAGAGGATCACCGATGCTGCGCTGAATTGCCCCACCATGAATGGCTTCCGCCCTCGCGGATGAAGACGCACCCATGCGCGCGCAGATGCCTGAGCAGCTCTGTGCGCTTCACAACGTGACGAATTCGTCCGTATAGTCTGGCGCAGCCGCGCAGAGGGCATCCTCCCGGTTCATGGCAAGGGCTTCTTCCAGTGTCGTGCGCAAGCTGCGAAGCAATAATTCACGGGTTCGCTCCTAGCAGTTGACACCAGGCACTTCCTCGATCCATCCAATCCACCACTCGCCATCCTCTTTCGTTACCACTGTGTATGTGTTGGCCATCGTACGTCTCCTTCCAAACATGTCGCTTCAAAAAAGTCTGCTGCTTGATACGTGATACTATACCAGATTCGCGTTGGTTTGTCACTCTTTGCGAATGGTTGTGAGATTCCAGCATAACATGCAAAGCGTTTTACACAAGTAACTTAAAGCAAAAAATAATCCCCGGTGTGGAACGCAGGAACGCCAAGCGCCCGCTTGGCCGCGACGTCACCCCGGAGGCGGCGAATTAACCGCTCACGAGATGTGAATCCCCATGCGTGCGGACGTGCCAAACCAAGCACGGCGCGAACGTGTGTGGAGGCAAACAAGTGTGGTGCGGCTAGTCGCGGGCTGAACCCACGCCCTCCCGCAAGCGGGGCAGGCTCTTCTACGCTGCCCCGGCCGCACACGCTAGTCGCCGAATCTTGGTTCTGACCCTAGATGCGGCGACTAGCAACATAGGCGTGGAGGGGCAACGGCCTCATTGCCCTTTTACCCCGCGCGCATCAGGCCGCCGAGGCCGGCGGCCCTCCACATGAATGGAGGGGCAGCGGCCTCATTGCCCTTTTATCCCGCGCACATCAGGCCGCCGAGGCCGGCGGTTCTCCACATGAATGGAGGGGCAGCGGCCTCGTTGCCCTTTTACCCCGCGCGCATCAGGCCGCCGAGGCCGGCGGCCCTCCACATGAATGGAGGGGCAGCGGCCTCGTTGCCCTTTTCAACCCGCGCGCATCAGGCC